>ULZG01016980.1_pt1 | contig 11229 bp, 6 predicted proteins | sample 1962881 | NCBI WGS metagenome assembly ULZG01 (sample SAMEA4835883, study PRJEB28245) | human gut metagenome | biome: gut microbiome; material: fecal sample | place: Denmark | collected 2008 | reverse complement strand
AGTTTAAAATATATCTTACCGTATGTACAGGAAGTAGGTGCCCATCTTGATTGTACTCCTTACCAAAGAGCCGACAATCTGTATGCCCAGATGTACTGCCAGTACTTCGCCAATGCCGATGCCGGCTTTGCATCCGACCGTTATGGATATAATGACTCATGGTCGAACGAAGGTTTCTGGCAACCCTATTACAAAACATTAAAACACATGAAGGTGGCCAAACAAACGGCAACAGACAAGCCGGAAGAGGCCAATATCTGCCAGATGATCCGTATTACACAAGCTTATAACACGGCAGGTATGACAGATACTTTTGGAGATATTCCGTATTCTGAAGCTGGATTAGGAGAAACAAAGAATAAATATGATTCACAGGAGTCCATTTATGAAGATATCTTCAAAGAACTGACAGACGCCGTAAATATCTTAAAAGAGAACCGGGAAGGTCAGACCACCTGTACCTCAGACAATGACCTTGTATTTGGTGGAGATATACAAAAATGGATTCGTTTCGGTAACTCACTGAGATTGCGTTACGCATTGAGAATCTCATACATCGATCCGGCACGTGCAAAAGAAGAAGGTGAAGCGGCCCTGGCAAGCGGAGTAATGACCAGCAATGAAGACAATGCTTATATGACTGCTTCTGCTACTGGTGACTGGGGATGGGGACACCCCTTGTACATGATGAGCTTATGGAACGGGTTCTGCATGAGTAAGACCATGGAGAATATTCTGAAAAACGAAAGTACTGTAGCAGATCCACGTATGACTCTCTGGTTTGGACAAACGCAAGACTACGTAGCAGCAAAGAGAAACGGAGATGATACATACAACGGAGATCAGTTCTCAGGTCTGCCCAATGGAATGAATGCTACCGAAATAGGATTACCGGAAAATAACGTAAGAAAACATTCCGTATGTCTGGGATTGCAAGCCTATCCGGACTGGAACTCACAGACAGCTCCTTCGGAAGATGTACTGAACATCACAGTTACTCTTCCATTAAAGATTATGACTTATGGAGAAGTATGTTTGTTAAAAGCTGAGGCAGCTCTGCTGGGATGGAACGGAGCCGGTGATGCTGGAGAAAATTACAAGGAAGGCATCAAGGCTTCCCTCGCAGATGAGCGTTCATTCCTGAACGATGCATCTCTTTCTCCTACGAACAACGATGAAACCTATATGACAACTGGTAAAGTTGCATGGAACGAAAATGATTCTCAAGAACAAAAATTGGAAAAAATTGCTACTCAGAAATGGCTGGCTCTTTATCCCAATGGTATAGAAGCATGGGCTGAATGTCGTAGAACAGGATACCCGAAGCTTTCTCCTGTTCTTCACAGTGAAGATGCCAACATCAACCCTGCCAATCATGAATTCATTCGTAAATTAAGATACACCGACGATGAACGACGTGAAAACAGTGAAAATGCGACAAGCTCTTCTCTGAACCAGAATCAGGGAGACGGATCTACCGTACATGTATGGTGGGATACCAACCGTCAGCAAGACGTTCAGAAATAAATAAGCTCCTTATAAAGATACAGATTATCAACTTATTTGATAATCTGTATCTTTCAAACTGAATAAAACCTTACCATTATGGAAAAAACACAACGCCTTATCTCACTGGATATTTTAAGAGGCATTACCATTGCGGGGATGATTATCGTCAATAATCCTGGTTCGTGGAAACATATCTACACGCCATTGAAGCACGCCATATGGAACGGATTGACACCTACCGATTTGGTGTTTCCTTTTTTTATGTTCATAATGGGTATCTCAACTTATATTTCACTCAAGAAATTTAACTTCACCTATAGCCAACCCTTAGTAAAGAAAGTAATTAAACGTACCATTTTATTATTCCTCATCGGGTTATTCATCAACTGGTGTGCTAAAGGCATGTGCAGCTATCAGGAACTGAGAATCCCCGGGGTACTACAGCGACTGGCTCTTTGTTATTTTTTCACTGTTATCCTATGTACAAACATCCATGAAAAATATATCCCAGCCTTAATCACTGCATTACTGGTAATATACCAAATCATATTAATGACAGGAAATGGATTCGTTTATGGATCACAGAATATAATAGCCATCGTCGATCAATCTATTTTAGGGACTTCACATCTTTACAACGACCATGGTATTGATCCAGAAGGTATATTAAGCACTATACCTTCCATTGCCCATACGCTTATCGGATATTATATTGGCAAAATTTGCATTGGAAAAGAAGATATACACAGTAAATTAGAAAAACTTTTTCTGATAGGTACGATACTCTTGTTCGCCGGATATCTGTTCAGTTACGGCTGTCCGATAAACAAGAAAATCTGGTCACCCACATATGTACTTATAACCTGTGGCGCCGGCATTCTACTACTATCCTTGCTTATCTGGCTGATTGACATCCGAAAATATCAAAAGGGATGCAAACTTTTTATCGTATATGGCGTCAATCCATTATTTTGCTATACAGCAGGCGAACTACTATTCATAGCACTGATACATATATCAGTGGGAGAAAACACACTTCACACATGGTTTTATCAGCATGTATTAGCTCATTACTTTGGAGATAATTGCTTTTCATCACTACTCATGGCATTGTCTGTAGCTGTTGTTATCGGAATAATAGGATATACATTATACAGAAAGAATATCTATATCAAAATATAAAACAGAAAAAATTAAAATTTAAGCAATATGACGAACCGTAGAGATTTTATAAAAAAGACATTACTGACTGGTGCCGCAGCTTTTGCAGCTCCATCCTTCCTGCACTCAGAAAATGAAGTGCCTGCCATTGCCTCATTGACCAATGAAGCCAATATGAAAAAAGAAGATGACAATAATCCACTAATTATTCCCAAGAACAATGGTCTACGCATCACAGGAACTTTTTTGGATGAAATATCCCATGATATACCACACCAGAACTGGGGAGCCAAAGAATGGGACCGTGACTTCCAATACATGAAACACATTGGAATTGACACAGTCATCCTTATCCGTTCGGGGTATCGTAAGTTCATTACCTACCCGTCAAAATACCTCTTGAAAAAAGGATGCTATATGCCTTCAATGGATTTGGTAGACCTGTTTTTGCGATTAGCCGAGAAATATAACATGAAATTCTACTTTGGATTGTATGATTCCGGCAAATACTGGGATACAGGTGACCTGACATGGGAAATAGAAGACAACAAATATGTCATCGACGAGGTATGGGAACAATACGGTACCAAATATAAAAGTTTCGGAGGATGGTATATAAGCGGAGAAATCAGTCGGAAGACCAAAGGAGCTATCGGAGCTTTTCAGGCAATGGGCAAACAATGTAAAGATGTATCAGGAGGACTTCCAACATTTATCTCACCGTGGATAGATGGAAAGAAGGCTGTAATGGGTACCAATAAACTTTCTCGTGAGGAATCTATTTCAGTACAAGAACACGAACGTGATTGGAACGAAATTTTTGACGGCATTCATGATGTAGTAGATGCTTGTGCCTTTCAGGACGGTCATATTGACTACGATGAGCTGGATGCGTTCTTCAGTGTCAACAAAAAACTGGCGGACAAATACGGCATGCAATGCTGGACCAATGCAGAATCGTTCGACCGTGACATGCCTATCCGCTTCCTGCCCATTAAGTTCGACAAGTTGCGTATGAAACTGGAAGCAGCAAAACGTGCCGGCTACGACAAAGCCATTACGTTTGAATTCTCTCACTTCATGAGTCCTCAATCGGCTTACCTGCAAGCAGGCCATCTCTATGACAGGTATAAAGAATATTTCGACATTAAATAATAAGGAGACATTACAATGGCATCAACCAAATTCAATTTAGGATATATGATTTTCCTTTCCTTTGTTGCGGCCATAGGAGGGTTACTTTTCGGCTATGACACAGCTGTCATTTCCGGAACCATCAGTCAGGTTACCGAGCAGTTCCAACTTGACGCACTGCAACAAGGATGGTATGTAGGATGCGCTTTAGTAGGCTCCATATGCGGTGTTATGTTTGCAGGAATGCTGAGTGACCGGCTGGGACGAAAATGGGTAATGATTATCGCTGCTCTTTTATTCTCCATATCAGGAATCTGGTGCGCAGCCTCATCCGATTTCAATCACTTAATAGCTGCCCGTATTTTAGGAGGTATTGCCATCGGAGTCGTTTCAATAGTTTCTCCTCTATATATTTCCGAAGTAGCAGCAGCACACTATCGGGGCAGATTGGTATCTCTCTATCAGGTAGCCGTAACCGTAGGCTTTCTGGGAGCATACATTGCCAATTTCTACCTGCTGACTTTTTCACAGAGTGGATTTGAATCAGGTGAAGCATGGTTTAACAAAATATTTGTATCGGAAGTATGGAGAGGTATGCTCGGTATGGAATCCGTACCTGCAATTCTCTTTTTAATAACCATACTCTTTATTCCCGAAAGTCCTCGCTGGCTTATCGTTGCACAAAAAGAAGACCAAGCCCGGAAAGTACTTCAAAATATTTATCTTACCAATTCCGAAGCACAGGCACAAATCGAACAAACTAAAGCTGTTTTGGCAAACGAACACCAGTCCAGCTGGTCCATGTTATGGCAACCGGGTATATTGAAAGCTGTCATCATTGGAGTATGTATTGCCATGCTCGGACAATTTATGGGAGTAAATGCCGTATTGTATTATGGTCCTTCCATCTTCGAAGATGCCGGACTGTCTGGAGGAGATTCTCTATTTTACCAAATTCTAATTGGTGCAGTCAACATGATAACAGGTATCCTGGCCCTGCTGATTATAGATAAAATAGGACGTAAAAAACTTATTTACTATGGCGTTTCAGGAATGATTGTATCTCTTATAGCAATTGGAATTTACTTCGTAGCAGGAGAAAAATTAAATTTATCTAATACATATTTATTATTCTTCTTCCTCGCATACATCTTTTTCTGTGCAGGTTCCATCAGCGCCGTCATTTTTGTCTTACTTTCAGAAATGTACCCCACCAAGATACGAGGACTTGCTATGTCTGTAGCCGGACTATCCTTATGGGTTGGAACTTATCTGATAGGACAACTTACCCCCTGGATGTTGGAATCTCTTACCCCTGGTGGAACATTCTTCTTATTTGCATTCATGTGTATTCCTTATATGCTGATTGTATGGAAATTGATGCCGGAAACAGCTGGAAAGACACTCGAAGAAATAGAATTGTTCTGGACTGGACAAAAATGTAAATCTTGATAATGAAAGATCTGATGAAACATATTTTATGCATATTATTATCGGTTTTCGGATTAACAACCGGAATGACACAGAACCTGCACCAGATAAAAGGTATTGTAGCCTGCGGAAACAAAGGCATTGGTGGAGTTGTTGTTTCCGATGGGAAGAATTGCGTACAAACAGACGAAGAGGGTAACTATAGCCTCGACATTGATAATGAAAGCCAATTTGTATTTATATCCACCCCATCGGGCTATCTGACCGAAATCAAAGAAAACACAATTCCTTTATTCTATAAGTCAATAGACCGTTCTTCGGATAAGGGGTATGATTTTCATCTTAAAAGGAACCCTCACGATGACTTAAATCATGTATTCTTTGCACAAGCTGACGTTCAAGCTATCACGACAGAAAATCTGGAAACATATCATACTTACCAGAATGATTATTTGGAAGAACTTGCAGCTTATCGCGATACGGATATCTTCGGTATCGATTGTGGAGATATTACAGGAGATAATGCCCAGCTATTTCCACCATACATTGAAGCTGTCAGACCACTGAATATACCTGTATACCGTGCCATAGGAAACCATGACATGGACTACAACGGACGTTCTTTCGAAACCTCACACTATAGCTTCGAAAGTTTCTTCGGTCCTACATGCTATTCTTTCAACAAGGGGAAAATGCATTATATCATTTTAAACAACAACTTTTACATCGGAAGAGAATTTTACTATATCGGCTATATCGATGAAAAGACTTTTCAATGGATGGAAAAGGATCTCTCTTTTTTAAAGAAAGGAACCCCACTTATCATTGTTATGCATATACCTACCCGACTTACAGAAAAGCAACAACCGTTTCAATTCGACTATAATACACTGGCTGACCAGACTGTCAATGCTGAGGCATTTCACCAGTTAATTAAGGATTATCCCACACACATTATTTCAGGACATATGCACTATAACCTCAATGTATGCTATAATGACAAGCTTATGGAACACAACACAGCTGCAATCTGTGGTACATGGTGGTGCTCTGACATCTGTCTGGATGGTACTCCACGAGGATATGGCATTTATCAAGTTAACGGCAATCAACTTACCTGGAAGTATAAATGTATCGGTAAACCAGATACCTGCCAGGCAAGAGTATATCTTCCTGGAGCTTCCCAAGAACTGCCTCAAGCTATAATCGCCAATGTATGGAATTGGGATAAACAATGGAAAGTTGAATGGATGGAAGACGGAAAAGTTATGGGAGAAATGACTCAATATACAGCATACGATCCATTGGCTGAAAAAATGTGTCAAAAAGCTGTACAGACTTATAGCTGGATTGCTCCGGTCAAGACCAATCATCTCTTCAAGGCTATTCCCAAAAATCCACAAGCCCGGATAAGTGTAAAAATAACCGACCGGTTTGGACATACATATCTGCAACCGGCACAAGATTTTTCGTCATTCTTTTTACGGCAACAAGAATAAACTTCATAAGTTATATTAAGGTTTTTATTGATTAATGATGGAAGGATAACGCGTAAAAAGATGGCCATCATTCATAGAGGCGTCAGTCATTCATTCTCGATGAGATGAGAGCTACGCCTCTATTTGCAGAATATTCGTTAATAAACATATAATCTTAACGCACTACTATGAACCAAAGAGCTTTAGCACTGGATGCATTACGAGGATATGCCATCATTACAATGGTATTATCAGCTACTATCATATCCTCCATTTTACCAGGATGGATGAGTCATGCCCAAACTCCTCCTCCCGATCACATTTTCAATCCGGAAATACCTGGCATTACATGGGTCGATTTGGTGTTTCCTTTTTTCCTTTTTGCCATGGGAGCAGCATTTCCTTTTTCCATCGGCCGACATGCCGAAAAAGGAAGAAGTAAACTAATGCTATGCTATGACGCAATAAAGAGAGGATTACAACTGACATTCTTCGCCATTTTCATCCAGCACTTTTATCCTTATGTGATAAGTTCTCCACAAGATTTACGCTCCTGGCTGTTAGCTATCACTTGCTTTATTGTATTATTTCCCATGTTTATGCGTATTCCGTATCAACTCCCCGACAAAGTACATAAAATCATAAAACTATCAGCCTACGGAATCGCCATTTTCATGTTGGTTACGACACAATATGCCAATGGAAGAAATTTCTCCCTGTACTTCAGCAACATCATTATATTGATATTAGCCAATATGGCAATATTCGGTTCATTGCTCTACATATTCACCATGCACAATCGCCTGCTCAGAATCTGTATTTTAATTTTATTAGGCGCTTTGATGATAAGTAAAGATATTGAAGATTCATGGGTAGCACATTACCTGACTACTTCCCCTATTCCCTGGCTATACAAGTTCGAATATCTGGAATATCTGTTTATTGTTATTCCGGGCAGCTTCGCAGGAGAAATTCTCAAAAAATGGCTTTCAGAGAACCATGAAAATATCTATCCTGCAAAAGCCAAAACAGGACTTGTTTTATTAGGTATTCTGCTAACGGTTATATTGGTTAACTTATATTGTCTGTATAACCGGTTTCTCGAAGCTAATTTGATTATTACAATTATTCTGTTGATAGCCGGATACTTATTACTTAAAAACAAACCTAAAACCGATATCAGAACACTTTGGTACAAATTATTCGATTTAGGAAGTTTCTTTCTGTTGTTGGGACTTTTTATTGAACCTTTTCAGGAAGGAATCAAAAAAGATTATGCAACATTCAGCTACTTCTTTGTCACATCAGGATTGGCTTTTATGTCATTGATAATTTTCAATATCATTTGCGACTACTTCAAATGCGTCCGTTCCACACGTTTCCTGATCATGTCCGGACAAAATCCGATGATAGCCTATGTAGCAACAGATCTTCTGATATACCCAGTATTAAATATTTTAGGAATAATGCCCTTGCTGAAGTATTTCTATACATCACCCTGGTTAGGATTTCTTCATGGTGTTCTGCTTACCGGCTTAACCGTACTGATTACGATGTTTTTTACACGTATCAAATGGTACTGGAGAACCTAAAAAAACATGCTAAGCGCTTCTCATTTTTCCTATAAAGAAGTTTTTTCAATGAGAAAGTAAACATTTTGCCCTAAAACAAGTTCTAATTAAGATGAAATCGATAGCTTTGTATTGTAAAACCCATTTATATGAAAATGACATACTATAAAAAATCACTAGTAGCAGGAGCAATATGTGCCTTGGCATGCAGTAATCTCCTCGCACAAGAAGCCGAGTTCGATTTGTCGTCCCAACGACTGGAAATCCAACAAGTTTTGCCCGTTCCCGGAAAGAAGATAGACCATCAGGGAATTATCATCAACCCCACACCTCAGAAACTGACTGTAGACAGAAACAACCTGCTGGATATAACCACAGGAGTGGTTCTGAAGGACAAACAGGATAAATTTTCTCAGGACCTGGGATTTCTTACCCTAACAAAGAAGGGTGTAAAACTGACTATCGATTTTGGAAAGAAAGTAGCACTCAAGCAAGGTGTAAAGGAAGTTTCCGGAGCTTACGCTATGCACATCGATAAAAAAGGAATATCAATTGTAGGATACGACGAAAGAGGAGCCTTTTATGGTATCCAGACACTTCGCCAACTTATGGAAAGCCCGATTGCTCAGAATAAGCAATTGCCTTATCTGGACGTCAATGACTATCCGGACTTGCCCAACCGTGGAGTTGTAGAAGGATTTTACGGTACACCATGGTCACATCAAGTACGTATGTCCTTGATTGATTTCTACGGAAAATTCAAGATGAATACTTACTTATATGGCCCTAAAGACGATCCGTTCCACAGCTGCCCGAACTGGCGACTTCCTTATCCCGAAAAAGAAGCTCAGAATATTAAAGAACTGGTACAGGCCTGCAAGCGTAACCGTGTAGATTTTGTTTGGGCAATCCATCCGGGACAGGATATCAAATGGAATGAAGAAGACTACCAGAATCTGGTCAACAAATTCAACTGGATGTACGATTTGGGAGTAAGAGATTTCGCTATTTTCTTCGATGACATTTCGGGTGAAGGAACCAATCCGTTAAAACAGACCGAATTATTAAACCGCCTGACTGATGACTTTGTAAAAGCAAAAGGCGACGTTTCTCCGTTGACTGTCTGCCCGACCGATTACTCAAAGCTGTGGGCTAACCCTACTCCACAGGGAAGTTTGGCTATTTATGGTAAAAGTCTGAACCCAGACATTAAAGTATTCTGGACCGGTGATGTGGTATGTAGTGACCTGACACCGGAAACAATGGAATGGATAAACTCACGCATCAAAAGACCAGCATATTACTGGTGGAATTATCCGGTAACAGACTACATACGTAACTTTATCCTACAAGGTCCTGTATATGGACTGGATACTTCACTTACTAAAGATGATGTATGCGGAGTAATAAGTAACCCCATGGAACATGGCGAAGCTTCCAAACTGGCATTGTATGGAGTTGCAGATTATACCTGGAACGTAGCCAACTATAACCCTATCGACAATTGGGAAAGAGGTTTGGAGGAATTGGCTCCTAAAGCAAAGGATGCTTATCGTACATTTGCCATTCACTCCAGTGATACAGAAAATGGATATCGTCGGGACGAATCATGGGAAACAAAAACATTCCGTATTGCCGACTGGAATGACGCAACGGCTCAGGCACTGAAAGAAGAATTCGAAAAAGTAGAAAAAGTTCCGGCAGAAATGGAACAAGGATGCGAAAACAAAGCCTTGTTACAAGAACTTCGCCCCTGGCTGATTGAATTCGGTAAATTGGGTACAAGAGGAAAGCAAGCCATCGAACTTGCTCAAATCTATCGTGCTGGAAACAACGATGCTGATTTTTGGAACAAGTATATACACAACTTAATGAGCACCGACGACCGTAAGAACTACGAAGCTCATAAATCAGGAACACTGAAGTTGCAGCCGTTCTACGAAAACGCAATGGACGATATGGCTCATGGATTCCTGAAAAAATTAGTAGGTACAACTCCCAAGGACTACAAAGGCATAGGTTCGTTTGGCAATTCTGGTACAATCCTGACCAAATTAATGCTCGATAATGATACCACAACTTACTACACATCCGGTATCGGCCAAAAGGACGGTGATTGGATTGGAGTAGACTTAAGAGATGTTCGCGATGTTACAGAAGTAGCTATCCTGCAAGGAAGAAATTCAGTCGATGATGTAGATTATTTCGATCATGCAATTTTGGAATGCTCGGCAGATGGCAAAACATGGACTCCGCTGATTGGCGAGTTGACTAAACAATACGTAATCAACTGGAAAGGCGATGCCGTAAAAGCACGCTATGTACGATTGAAACGACTGGATTCAGAACGTAAGAATTACGCTTCAGTTCGCTCATTCGACGTAAATCCGTTACATGTCGAAAATTTAGGATTCAAGTTGGAAACAGAAAATCCACAGCAAGCTGTTTATGCTTTCGACCAGAATTTGGGAACTGCATATCAGGTTACTCAAGCCATGTCCTTCGAAGTACCTCAGGGAGTCAAAGCATACACACTGCTTATGAATGAACTGTCCGCTCCTTTAAGCATCAAGCAGTTCGACAAGAAAGGAAAGCTGGTATCAGAAACATCCGTTTCATCTCCTTTCTTTAAATTAGAAGTGGCCAATGACAAAGTAGTCAAAATCAGTCTAGAGGGCAAAGCTGAAATATTCGAAATTATTGCCGGTTCCCAGCAATAAGACAGAACTGAAAACTCCATAAGAAAAGGCATCATCCTCAATTCATAATCAGAGGATGATGCCTTTCTTTTTTATTGGAAGTAAATTACTTATTTACAGTTTCCGGTACAACGCGGCTTGATTTGCTTGAAGAAATCATTACCCTTGTTGTCCACCAGAATAAATGCCGGGAAGTTTTCAACCTCAATCTTCCAGATTGCTTCCATACCCAGTTCAGGATATTCA
>ULZG01054754.1_pt1 | contig 11406 bp, 7 predicted proteins | sample 1962881 | NCBI WGS metagenome assembly ULZG01 (sample SAMEA4835883, study PRJEB28245) | human gut metagenome | biome: gut microbiome; material: fecal sample | place: Denmark | collected 2008 | reverse complement strand
TAAATGTTAAAACCGTGTAAAGTAAATCTGTATTAAGTCAAAGGCTATATTTAGGGCTATTCAGTTAATGCCATCTTCTCAGAAAGCCATTATCGCCTGGTTGTATGGAGGTCGGCATCTTCATTTTTAGACTTCGGCCCTTTACGCGCAAAGCATGTAACGCTACCTTTGTCTGTGCAGAATTTTCGATTTGCGTTATTGGCATATATGGTATCTGCTCCAACTCTTTTGACGGCGATACCTCTTAATTCCTCTTGATAGTCAATGTATTCCTTCAATCGAACACCTTCATTGAAGGCTTCAAATGAGTGGTGCTCGATAAAGGATTTGCGCTGGCGCACATAATCGTCTGTTGCGGCGCCAGCATTGTAGCTCACTTTGCTCGCAAAGTGAGGGCCACGAACACGTAGCGAACATGGTCAGCGCTCTGGGCATGACTTTGTTGGATTTTCTGCCCGTGCTTGACCGACACAATATTCGCCACCCTCACTTTGCGAGCAAAGTGAGCTACAGTGCTTCGCCTCAGGCCTTCACCAAATGTTCGCGCAACAAAGGTCTGTAAGGTAGGGTGCTCAAAAAGAAATATTATAGTTTGGCGGCAGCGCCCTCGCAGCGGAGATTTGCGCTGGCGCACATAATCGTCTGTTGCGGCGCCAGCATTGTAGCTCACTTTGCTCGCAAAGTGAGGGCCACGAACACGTAGCGAACATGGTCAGCGCTCTGGGCATGACTTTGTTGGATTTTCAGCCCGTGCTTGGCCGACACAATATTCGCCACCCTCACTTTGCGAGCAAAGTGAGCTACAATGCTTCGCCTCAATAATGATGGAAAAACAAACTGACCAACTTATTCTTTCACCATTACTGAATTTAAAAAGAGGAGACTGTTATTCACAGTCTCCTCTTTTTTTACTGTATTGCATAATCCGCAATTAGCGAACCAGCGTTTTCTTGCCGTTGATGATATAGATGCCGCGCTGCGAAATGCGATTGAGGCGGCGGCCCTGGAGATCAAATATCTGAGAAGCCTTGGCGTCGTTGACCACGCTGCCGATGCCGTCGACCACGTTTTTCTTGAACTTGGCAGTGATGTGCACGTAGCCTTCAATGGTTCCTTGATAGTCTTCATTGCCGGAAACACCAGCGAGGGTGTATTCGTTGAAGGTGGGGATGGTCAGGGTATAAGCCTGGCCCGCCGGCAGGAGTTCGGTGGTCTCGGAGATGACTTTCTCCAATTCATCCACACAGGTGATGGTCACCGTGTACATCGGCTGGGCGAAGAAGGTGGAGATGCGAATGGGGTGTCCCGTTCCGCTACCCCAACCCACGAGGGCGCCGCTTTCAAGTCCGTCCCAATACTGGCCGTTGGCGCCCTTGATGTTCCAGGTGGTGCCATCGCCGTTGAGAGCGAAGGTGAACAAACCGCCAGTTTTGCTGGCCGTTGTCGGGGTGGAGCTGACGAGCTGCGGCACATAGAGCGCAGTGTGTTCGTTCTTCACCTTGAATCTGCTGCCAGAACCTTCGAGCGTCCAGATGGCCGTTGGGGGCATACCTTCGGCGGCGGTGTAGCGGTTGATGGCGTTGCCAGAGAGGATGGCGCGATAGCCGGCGCGGCCAGGGGCCGTTGTGGCATCGTAGAAAAGATAGCTCTTGCCAGCCTCAAGTTTCGTCACGACTTCGCCGTCGGCCTTCACGCCCGTGAGGGCATCGGTGGCGTAAACGAGATGGAGGGTGCGGTCGGCATCCAAGGTGAGGGTTTCACCGTCGGCCACGTCGCTCGATGCGAGCGTATAGTATTTACACTCTGGAATTTTCACGGTGTAGGTCTCGCCAATAGGCACGTTGACTGTTTCGTTGCTAAGCCAAGCGCCCTTTTGGTCGGTACACTGAATGGTGAGGGCATAGGCCACGCGCTTATAGACCACGTCGTAGGTGTTCTCGCCGACGGGCGTGATGCTTTCAACCTTGGTGTTTTTGTATTCAGGACAATATTCAGCCGTCAGTTCTGCAACAGACGTCGGAACGCTGCGCAACACCTTGCCGAGAACGGCACCCTTGTCGTCCTTGCAGTTTATCGTTATGACCTTCACGGCTTCGGCTTTCCATCCTGCGCCCTGCACGCGCGGGGCATCGGAAGAAGCATTGGTGGTGGCGCCAGCGTTGACCTGTCCAGAAGGAAGCGGGAAGAGACTCTTTCCGCCCACCTTGATGCGAAGTTCTTTGTATTTAGGCACATAGGTGAGCGTGACGTTGGCCTTGCTGATGCTTGTTCCGACACTGACGGGGGAACCTTCGCAGTCTGAGTAACTGCCAACGGAGGTGATGTAGCGTCCAGTGGCGGCATTTTTCAGTTTGAGCGTCTGCGAACCGTCGGCATTGACGGTTGAAGCCTCAACGAGCCATGCGTTGTTGGCATAGACGTCGACGGAATGCTGCAAATAGCTACCTTTTTTATTGTCGGAGAGCGCCGTGGCGTCGTAGCCGCTGACGGTGTTGATGAAGGAGTAGGTCTGTCCGTCTTTCAGATAGTCGAAGCTGACGGGGTCGCCGTTGCCGTAGTTTTCCATCGGGGAGAACTCCCAAAGTCCGCCACGTCCGTCGCTCGGATTCGAATAAATGTTGACCGACATGCCCTGCTTGGCCACGGATGAGTTGAGATACAGGCCGGGAGTCTGATCGCTCGAGAGGGAATAGTAATAGTTGTTGCCCTTCTGTCCGTAACCTTTTGCGCCGAGCACGAAATTATAGTGTTTGCCCGTCTTGTCGTATGTCCAGCGTCCGCTAACGTTTTTGGCCGTCGGCGTGGCGTTAACAGAACCGTCGGGGAAGGCTTTGCAGACGAGGGCGTATTTGCCAGGGTTCTTGGGGTCTTCCTCAAGGCTCCACCATTGGTTGTCGTAATTGTTGTCGGTGGCGGCAGCCTGCGTGTTGGTCCACAAGCGACCTGCAGCTGCACCGTTGCCCTGATAGGTGGCAATGAGCGGCGAACCTTCGGCGAGGACTTCGATACAGCGGCCCGACCGGGCAGCGTCTTCTCCGCCAGAGACAATGCGATAATAATATTTCTTGTCGGCGGTGTTGACTCTCGGGAGCACCTTGGAAGTTGTGCCGGGCGCTTCTTCGCCGAGCATGTAGTATTTGCAATATTTATAGCCGCCATAGTTGAGCAAAACGGTGTCGGCTGTCATGCGTTTTTGGAATCCCACGAAATTCTTGCTGGACTCTGGCGACCATCCGCGCTCTGCGATGGCGATGAGGCGAGGCAGTGCCGACCATTCCATCAAGTCGGCGTTGGAGACGTTTTCTGTCCAGAACGTTCCCTGCACACCGCCCGTCACTTCTGAAGGGATGTCGCATGCGTAGGTATTTTTCACGTGGTCGGAACCGTCGCCGGCGTTGGGTGGGTCTTGCTCCGAGTTGCCCTGTTTGCGGTTGATGTAGTAAGGGCCGTAGGGGGTGAACACCGTTGGCAAACCGAGCGTCTTGGCCTGCTTCACCGATTGCTGGGCAGGATTCCAGCAGAACACTTCGGCACCGGTGGCCTTGATGACGTTGAGATCGGAACCGCCGGCGGTGATGGCCTCATTCCAAACGGCGAGCTTACGGCCACGCTCTTTCACAAATTCGCTGAGTTCCTGAATGAAATAGCTTTGGAGCTGACGATAGTTGGTGAAGCCTTTGGCTTTGTAGAGAGCCTGGCATTCGGCATTGTTTTTCCAAGCGTCGACAGGACATTCGTCACCGCCGATGTGGATGCGCTCACCAGGGAAGAGGTCCATGATTTCGGAGAGGACGTCTTTGGCAAACTGCACGGCGGCGGGGTTGGCGACGTTGATGACATCGTAAGAAATGCCTCCCTTGCTCCACACCTGGTGGCCGCCAGAGGGATTGCAGCTATATTCGGGATAGGAAGCCATTGCGGCAGAGCTGTGGCCAGGCATGTCGACTTCTGGCACGATGGTGATGTGGCGCTCCTTGGCATAGGCCACCACGTCGCGAATTTCGTCTTGCGTGTAGAAGTAAGGGCCGTAGGGCTTGTTAATCCAATATTGCTTGGCCTCATAGAGATCGGTGAAGAGGCTATTGGGGGCGATGCTGCCCACGGTGGTGAGTTTCGGATATTTCTTGATTTCCACACGCCAGCCCTGGTCGTCGGTGAGGTGCCAGTGGAAGGCGTTCATTTTATAGTACGACATGACGTCGAGCATGCGTTTCACCTCGTCGACCGTGAAGAAGTGGCGAGAGACGTCGAGCATGAAGCCGCGATAGTCAAAGCGCGGTTCGTCGGAAATGGTGACCAACGGAATGGTGTACGTCGGAATGGCGTGCTCCGTTGCGAGCGGGTCTTTCTTACCGGCCATCACGTTGGCGGGAAGCAATTTCTTCACGCTCTGGAAGGCATAGAAGAAGCCCGTGGCGGACTTGGCCTGGATGTTGACTTTGTCGAAGGTCACGGCGAGGGTGTAGCCGCTGTCTTTGAGTTTCGAGGTGGCATCGAGTTTCGACACCTGGAAGAGGGCGTCGGCATCATCGGCCACGACGCTGACCTCTGCACCTGTCACCGCCGCATAGAGATCGGCGAAGCGCTTCACTTCGTTGACTTCCTCTTCGGCCAATCCAGAATGGCTGATGCTGAACTTTGAGGGGAGCGTCAACTGCTGTCCGGCCTTAACCGAAATGCTCTTCGGACGAGGCGTCAGATTGATGAATGTTTGGGCCACGGCTGTTCCCGCCAACAAGAAGAGCGAGACCATGAGGCCAATCATTTTGATTTTCATAAGCTGATGGATTTGGATGTTTCTGAAGACAAAGATAGGCTTTTCCTGTCACCTTGGCAAGGGTTTGCCATATAAGTAGGTGGTCAAAATTAGTTTATATTGAATTGTCGTATTATTTTGTTCCTACAGCAGTCTTGAAGAAGGAGCGTAGCGGAGATGAAAGACAGTTGTAGGTAGGGTGTTCAAAATACATGAAAATCAAGGTTCGTAATGCGGCGCCAGCGCCCCTGAAAGGGGCTCATATTTAGGGTAGGGGCTTGTCCCTACCTCTTGGGGCCGATTAATGAACCTCGCCCCTGTAAGGGGCAGAAGCGAGAATTGATGAGCTGCGGCGAGAGATAGGGGCAAGCCCCTATCCTGGAATATGAGCCCCTTTCAGGGGCAGCGGCGCCGTACCCGCTATACTATTTGACGAAAAATATTGCAGAGATTTTTCTGGATTTTGAACACCTACTTATAAAAAAAGCCGCGCCGAAAGGAATCCCTTCGGCACGGTTTTTTTTATGGTTTAGTAATGGTGGAAGAATAAGTTGACCACTACTTAATATCAATTTAATATCAATCGATTTCTTCGTCAGCCTCATAGCCGCCCATTTCGCGGATGGCGTTCTTCAGCATGACATACTGCTGGAAGAGGTGGTTGATAGGCACTTCGCCCTGCGTATAGTCGTGCATCGGGCTCTTGAGGAAGAAGCTCAAGAAGCGCTGAGTGCCGTAGCGACCCTTGCGGGCAGCGAGGTCAGAGAGCAACACGAGGTCAAGCAACAACGGAGCGGCCAGGATGCTGTCGCGGCAGAGGAAGTTGATCTTGATCTGCATCGGATAGCCCATCCATCCGAAGATGTCGATGTTGTCCCATCCTTCCTTGTTGTCGTTGCGAGGAGGATAGTAGTTGATACGCACCTTGTGGTAGTAGTCGGTATAGAGGTCGGGCTGGTTTTCCGGAACGAGGATGCTTTCGAGCGTAGAGAGTTTGGAAACCTCTTTGGTGTGGAAGTTGGCAGGCTCGTCGAGCACCAAACCGTCGCGGTTGCCGAGAATGTTGGTTGAGAACCAACCGCTCAAGCCGAGGCAGCGGGTGCCGATGATTGGAGCGAAGCCCGACTTAACCAAGGTCTGGCCGGTTTTGAAGTCCTTACCAGCAATTGGCATCTTGGTCTTCTCAGCCAATTCCCACATGGCAGGGATGTCGACCGTTGTGTTGGGAGCACCCATGATGAATGGAGCACCTTCGGTCAGGGCAGCGTAAGCATAGCACATTGAAGGAGCCACGTGTTCGCGGTCGTCGGCCTTCATGGCAGCTTCGAGGGCAGCAAGTGTGCCGTGAACGTTTTCGTCAACTGGAACGTAGATTTCCGTTGAAGCAGCCCAGATGACAACGATGCGGTCGCAATTGTTGGCGGCCTTGAAATCGCGGATATCCTTGCGGAGCGCTTCAACCATGTCCCAACGGGTGGCGCAATCCTTCACGTTGTCGCCATCGAGACGCTTGGCGTAGTTGTGGTCGAAAGCGGCCTTCATCGGCTTGATGGCCTTCAACTCGTCGGCAACAGGATTGATGTCCTTTTCCTTCAACACTTCAGCGTTGATGGCGCTCTCATAGGCATTGGCAGGATAAACGTCCCACGCACCGAAAACGATGTCGTTCAAATCGGCCAGAGGCACGATTTCACCATAATGAAGATATTTCTTGTCTTTGCCACGTCCGACACGGATCTTGTCATATTGAGTCATTGAGCCAACTGGCTTGGCAAGGCCTTTGCGGGTCATCAAAACGCCCGTCATGAAAGTGGTGGTCACAGCGCCGAGGCCGACACACATCACACCTAATTTTCCTTTTGCAGGTTCCATTTTTTATATATTGGTTTTATAGTATTGTTATAATCTTGTCTTCCTGCACGAATCCTGTCCGCACGAAGAAGGCGTTCCTTTCAAAACTCCAAAATTACAAAAAGTTTTTTATACTATCCAAGTATTCCCTGAGATATTTGCCTCTATGCGGTATCTACACCATTATTTACTCCTTATCGCCCTTTAGGAGTTGGCGGTAACGCTGGTCGTTTTGCAACACCTGCAAGGCTTCGCGCACAACTTTATCGTCGCCGAGGCTATAGACTGCTGCACCGCGGTCGTAATAATAGCAACCAACGAGGTTCATCTCCACCAGGCGCTTGATTTCTTTCTTCCAGCGCTGGAAGTCGAAGTCTTCGTTGTGGCTCAGTTTGGCTTCAAGGGCCGCAAATTCCTTTTCGGCCTCCACGGAATAGCCTTCGCGCTTGGCCAGTTTGCGCAACTGTGAGAGCACACGGAGGCTCTGGCGGTCGTAGGTGAAATGATGGTCCTTGAGGTATTGGCAGAACTGGGCATACTCTTCATCGGTGAGGTGGAACTGGTCGGCCGGAGCTATCTGCGGATGGGTGTTCCGATAGGTGGCACAATAGTCGGTGAGCTGGTCGGAGATGCTGAGATAGCCAAGAAGGTTGGGCAAACTGTCGTCTTTCACTTCCACGTCGGGCGTGATGCCGCCGCCGTCGCGCACAGGGCGTCCTGCAGCGGTGTGGAACACTTTGGAGAGGGAGTCGGGCAAATGCACGGGCGCACCGTCTTCAAATTTATAGGCCTGGATGCAACGGCCGCTCGGTATGTAGTATTTGCTCGTCGTGACTTTCAGCACACCGCCGAAGGGCATGGGGCGCGTTTCCTGCACAAGGCCCTTTCCGTAGGAGCGCTGACCGATGACAACGGCGCGGTCGTAGTCTTGCAACGCGCCGCTCGTGATTTCGGCCGACGAAGCACTGCCGTAGTTGATGAGCACAGCGATGGGGATGTTGAGGTCGAGAGGGGCATTGGAAGTTTTGTAAGTCTGCGTGTTCTCCTTCACCTTTCCACGCGTGCTCACCACCTCCTTGCCGCGCGGGATGAAGAGGTTGACGAGGTTGATGGCCTCGCCCATAAGTCCGCCGGGATTGCCGCGAAGGTCGAGAATGAGCCGGCGAGCGCCCTGCTGTTTGAGGGTGATGACGGCCTGACGCATGTCGCGCGAGGTGTTTTCGGTGTATCCGCTAAGCAAGATATAGCCGATGCTATCGGAAATGACAGTGGCACACGTGATGCTGGGCAGGACGATGGCCTGACGCGTCACCTTGAAGGTGAGTTCCTTGCTGATGCCGGGGCGACGAATGCGGATGTCGAACGACGTGCCAGGCTCGCCACGCAGCATGTTGCTCACTTTTGAAGAATAGTCGGCAGCGGCCAGCGTGTCGAGCTCGCCAGTGTCAACGCCACCGATGGAAAGGATGACGTCGCCACGGCGCAGGCCCACATTGGCTGCGGGCATACCCTCATAAGGCGTAGAGATGATGCAGCGGCGCAGGTCTTTGCGCGGTGCGATGATGGCCCCCACCCCAGCATATTTGCCGGTGGTCATCTGTTTGATTTCCTCATTGCGGTTGGCCGGGAAGTATTCCGTGTAGGGGTCGAGTTGATCGAGCATAAAGAGAATGGCATTCTCTATGTTCTTCTTGGCGTCGACCGTGTCAACGTAATTGAGGTCGAGGTCGCGGTAGAGACTGTTGAAAATATCAAGTTGCTTGGCCGTCTCGAGGTTGTGGTTGCTCTGCGCCCGCATCGTGGCAGAGGTCAGAGCCATCACCAGCAACAGGCACCAGGCAGATAGTTTGTTCTTCATTGTCAACATATTTATATATGGGTTGTATCGCGCGTGGCGAGAATATTGGTTTTGTATCGCGCAGGCGGGTCAATTGCCACACGCATGAATTTCTTTCTTGATTCTGCTCCAGGTTGTTTCTGGCAATTTGGTGCCAACCACCTGGATGATTTCGTTGGCCAGCACCGTGCCGTTGGCAAGACATTGCTCGAGCGGACAGTCTTGCGCCGCGCCATAGAGGAAGCCAGCGGAGAAATAGTCGCCGGCGGCCGTGGTGTCGACCACCTTCGTGCCGCTCTTGGCTGGAACAAACGCCACCTCTTCGCCTCGGCGGGCATAAGCGCCGCGCTTGCCCACTTTAACCACTGCCGTTTCGCAAATCGATGCCAGTTGCTCAAGGGCGGCCTCTGGCTCGAGTCCCGTAAAGGCGCGGGCCTCGTCTTCGTTGGCAAAGACGATGTCGGTCTTGCGAAGCAGGCGTGCAAAGAAATCGCAGTCGGCAGCCACAATGTTGTAGCTTGCCAAGTCAACGCACACCTTCACGCCCCTGGCTTTGGCGGCCTCAACAACGGCCTCTATCAAATCATGGCTCTGAACAAGGTAGCCTTCAATATATATATAGGAGTAGCCATCAAGCCACTGCGAGGCGACTTCCGATGCCTGAAGCAGGGCGGCGGCACCGAGATACGTGGCAAACGTGCGCTGTCCGTCGGGCGTGATGAAGGTGGAGGCCGTTCCCGTCGGCTGCGCGTCCTTCATCAAGAAGGTGCGGACACCGGCCTGACGAAAACTGTCTTCGAAGAAGCGTCCGTTTTCGTCGTCGTTAATCTTGCCAATCAAACCGACCGGCGCCCCCAGCTGTGCCAAGGCCAAAATCGTATTGCAGGCCGAACCGCCAGTCGTGCGCTCGCGTTTTGCAGCACGCATGCGCTCACAAACTTGTTCGAAGATATTTTCCCCAATCAAGTGCATACCGCCTTTCTCAAGGCCGAACTCCTTGATTATATCCTCATTATCAATAAGATAAAGCGCATCAACCAGCGCATTTCCTATACCTATTATCTCTTTCATCAAAAAATATTTTCGAATTTTTCTGCAAAGGTATTGTTTATTTCAAAAATAACTACTAATTTTGCACTGCAATTCAGCAATAAAAGATGAATTATTTCATCACACACTGCTTCAGTAGCTCAGTTGGTTAGAGCACCTGACTGTTAATCAGGGGGTCGTTGGTTCAAGCCCATCCTGAAGCGCTAAACATTGCTGAATTCACATTGCTTCAGTAGCTCAGTTGGTTAGAGCACCTGACTGTTAATCAGGGGGTCGTTGGTTCAAGCCCATCCTGAAGCGCCAAAAGCGTTCGTACCATTAAGGTCACGGACGCTTTTTTCGTTTTCTGCATGCCTCTCATGCACAAAAGCCATATTTTATTTTGCCAGACCGCAAAAAATAAGTACTTTTGCAGCGGTTTTGGTTCCGTAGCTCAGTTGGATTAGAGCAACGCCCTTCTAAGGCGTGGGTCCAGGGTTCGAATCCCTGCGGAATCACGAAAGATTTTTAATTGAGAGGTTTCTAATTCACTTAGAGACCTCTTTTTTGTTGTTGATTATCACGGAGAATTATGGTTTGTGGGCATCTTTGATGGGCGTTATACAACATTTCATTCACCCAATAGTTTCAACCCAATACCAAAGAAAAGCGCAAACCAAGAGCGTCAGCAATTTTCAAGAATGTAGAAAGTTGCATATCAGTTTGCCCCTTTTCTAATGCCGATATATACTCACGCTTTTTACCTATTTTTTCAGCCAATGACTTTTGGGTAATATTCTGTTTTTTACGCTCATCCTTAAGCAATTCTGCATAATACCATGCTTTAGCTTTGGCATCAAACTCTTTGCGTTCAACACTCTTCTCACTGCCATATTTTTCGTTTAGAACATCATCGAATCTGCGCAACGAGGCTAATTTATTTTCATCAAGTTTCAACATATAATTACTCCTCCATATATTTCATTAAGATACTCTCAGCAGTTCTCACTTCTGCTTTATATTGCTTAGAATCTTTCTTCAAAAAAGAGTTTAGAACAAGAACACGATGTGCTTGAATAAAGTTGTCATGATCTATGGCAAGCATTATTGAGCGGTATTCGTTATGACCGATAGAAATACGAAGTTCATAGAAATCTGTGTTCTCTAAACTTTTTACAAATCTCTTATTGACAATGTATTGCGTTCGAATCATATCAAAAGCATAATCATACTTTTCTTGTATACGCTCATCTAAGTTATGATAGAACTCATCAAACTCTCTAGAGAAGATAATTTCTCTTATTGTTTCCATACTGCAAAGGTAATGAATTTATTCTATAGATGTGATACATTGGAATATATTTCTTACATAAATACCTCCATCCCATTAATTTCAAAAACGCTCACATCTCTCAACTGCTGGATTTCATTGCTATCCAGCAGCTTCATGGCTCTGCAGGAAAGAACAGGGGATGAACAAAAGCGAAAGCAGCGAGTTTTGGGCGTACATACGGCCAAAACCGCTGGCGTCAGCACCGCAGCCCACTTTGCCCGCAAAGCGAGGACAACAATTTTTGAACGGACCTTCGCGCCACAGTCCCTATTCCTTTCAGCGAACGCGGGACGAGGCACGACCGAACGTGGGACGAGACGCAATCAAACGCAGGGCGAGACGCGATTGAACGCGGGAGGGCGTTCGCTGACAAATATAGGGACTGTGATGAAAATATGCAGATAAGGAATACCAAACATGGAGCACGCAACGATGTGCCACCCGACTTATAACACGTGTTCGCATAAAGCGCATGAAGAATTGCGCTGCCTGAAGCAGACGATGCGATGGAAAAAACTTCTTTCTATGATTAAGCAATCCGTAATTTTGCCGTTGGCAGGTAATATTTTATGCATGGTGTTCAAAATCCAGACAAAGGTT
>ULZG01058770.1_pt1 | contig 11449 bp, 7 predicted proteins | sample 1962881 | NCBI WGS metagenome assembly ULZG01 (sample SAMEA4835883, study PRJEB28245) | human gut metagenome | biome: gut microbiome; material: fecal sample | place: Denmark | collected 2008 | reverse complement strand
GGGGGCTTTGCATTTAATCTAATTAATCATTAATTACAGAGTATCATTTCTTCTGATATAACCAGGCTGTTCAGCTGGGGAAACGATTTCTTTTTTATGAACGAGTTTCGCCCATTTGTCGACTACTTCATTCTCTACGTGAACACCCTCACCTACAGTAACTTCAGCGAGAACAACACTGTTTCTTACAACAGCACCTTTTTTAATGACGCATCCACGACCGATTACGGAATTCTCAACAGTACCTTCAATCTGGCAGCCGTTGGAGATTACGGAATTCTTCACATCTGCAGTATTGAAATACTGAGTCGGGCAGGAATCATTGGTACGTGTATAGATTGGCCAGTTATCATGGAAAAGTTCCTGAGCTGACTTGTAATTAAGGAGAGCCATGTTTGCAGCATAGTAACTTGGGAAGTCTGTAATGCTTGCAAAGAATCCCTTGTGTGCAACGCCGCGGATGTCCAGAGTTTCGCATTTATCATTCAGGATGTCTGCCAGTGTATACATGGAAGAAAGATTCTTGGCTTCTTTGATCAGGCTGATGAAAAGCTCTGTTTTCATAACACAGGTATCCATATAAACATACTGATTCTTCTTATTACCATGATTCGGTTCGATGGATTCCACACCTTTCTGGCGGTTCAGTCCCAGAACATTACAGGTAAGATAAGCCTCTTTTGCATTATCAACAGCGTGATAAAGGAGAGTAACATCTGCACCGGACTCAACGTGTGTATGTAAAAACTGGTCAAAATCAATTGAATAAACCATATAGCTCGGGGCAATGACAACATACGGATGATACATTCTGCTGAGTGATTCCATGTTATCCAGATAGCAGGAGATATCGGTGTTATAGATATCATTGTCATTATTGTGCTCTGAGAAGAGAAGCTGAAGTTTGCCGCTCTTGGAGTTGATATTGTAATGACGTCCTGTTCCAAGATGTTCTACAACAGAACGGGGTTTATTATTGATATAGACCTGAATACGTTCAATGTTGCTGTTGGTCATATTGGAGATAGGGAAGTCAATGACTCTGTATCTGCCAAGGAAGGAAAACGCACCGATCGGGCGATAATCCTGCATACCATCTACATAAATATTTCTCCCGGAAGAGCTTACGATTCCAAATGCCTTATACATATTATTCTGCCCCCTTTACGCGTTTCGCTACAAGCTCAATGTGCTCACTGTCTGCGGCACCGACAACTGCACCTTTACCGATGCGGACACCGTCAGCTACAAGTGCACGCTGAACAACGGCACCCTCTTCTACAACAACACCCGGCATCAGTACACTGTCGATAATTCTGGCACCTGCACCAATCTTAACACCTGTAAAGAGAACGGAATGCTTAACTTCGCCCTGAACAACACAGCCCTGTGTGATATATGCATCTTTAACATCTGCTTCTGCGCTGATGTACTGTGGAAGTGCGGTAACATCTTCTGTATAAATCTTCCATGACGGATCACCCAGATCCAGTTCATTCTTGGAACTTAACAGATCCATGTTTGCTTCCCAGAGAGAGTCGATGGTACCAACATCTTTCCAGTATCCTTCAAATTTATATGCATAAAGAGTTCTGTTATCGTTAAGCATAGTAGGGATGATATCCTTACCGAAGTCATGGCTGGAATCCGGATTCTTGATATCAGCCATCAGCATCTTGCGGAGGAGTTTCCAGGTGAAGATATAGATACCCATGGATGCAAGGTTGCTCTTCGGATGCTCAGGTTTTTCCTCAAACTCTACGATACGTCCGGATTCATCAGTGTTCATGATACCGAAACGGCTTGCCTCTTTCATCGGAACTCCGATAACTGCGATGGTTGCATCTGCCTTTGCTTCTTTGTGGGCTGCAAGCATCTTGTCATAGTTCATTTTATAAATATGGTCACCGGAAAGAACAAGAACGTATTCAGGATCAAATTTATCAATGAAATCAATATTCTGGGAGATTGCATCTGCAGTTCCGCGATATACATTCAGATTCTCATCTGCTTTCTCACGTGGAGGAAGAACGTAAACACCGCTGTTTTTAGCATCAAGACCCCAACGTCCGCCGGCTGCCACATAACTGTTCAGCTGGATTGATTCATACTGTGTAAGTACACCTACAACATCAACGCCACTGTTGGCGCAGTTGCTTAAAGGAAAGTCTACGATACGATATTTACCGCCGTATGAAACGGCCGGCTTTGCCACTTTATTGGTAAGATCATGCAGACGGCTGCCACGACCGCCGGCCAGGATCATGGCCAACATACTATTTTGTTTCATAATAGTGAACCCTCGCTTTCATTTGTTAGGTAATATTATACATTTTTTCCTGACATTTTTCCATAGGTTTCTGAAAAAAATATGTAAAAACTTTGCTACAAACTAAGTAAAATCGACGAAAAATTATACATTATATACAAATATCGAGACGAATCGCATGACAGGGGATTAAAGATATTTGTAAATTATGCTCATAACGTAGCCAAAATTCATTCCAGATTGCCTGCGGCAATGGAATTTTGGCCTGTATGTCTCGGGATTTTGGCATATTCATGCCAAAACACCTCGCGGAATAATGCTGTGTGAACAGTAACATTTGTTCACAAATTTAAGTGAAACGGGTGGACGTATAATAGTTCTTACGCTATAATAGGTAGGAATTTATAGAAGAAATGCGTAACTGTGAAAATACTGAACAGTTACAGAGAAACAGAGGTTATCACGTGAGTAAAAGAGAAGATTATAAACGATTTATCGTATTTTGTCTGGCGAGTCTGGTGGTTCTGGCACAGGCGGCGGTCTTTGCATGGGTGTGGTATTCCGTTTACAGAGGACAGATCGACGAGCCTTTCTGGCGCAAAGGTAACTGGGTACTGATCGCAATCTACGGTCTGATGTTTGCCCTGTTTGCCAAATTGTACGGAGGACTTAAGGTTGGATATCTTAAGAGGATTGATGTATTTTATTCGCTGACACTGGCACTTTTGTGTACCAATGTGGTGGAATATCTGGAGATCACCCTGATCAACAGATGGTTCCTGAGCGTATGGCCTATGATCGAGATGACAGGAATACAGCTGGTTCTGATCATTATCTGGATATTTGGTTCAAGGTATATCTATTCCGGACTTTACCGCGCACGCCGGCTTCTGGTCATTTACGGTGACCGGGATCCAGGGGACGACCTGATCCATAAGATGAATTCCCGAAAGGACAAATATGACATCAGCGGCAAGGTACACATCAGTGTGGGAGAAGAAAAAATCCATCAGATGATGCAGGATTATGACGGCGTGATCATCTGGGATCTGCATTCAACAGAGAGAAACCGTTATCTGAAATACTGTTTTGCACATTCTGTCCGATGCTATGTGAGTCCGAAGATTTCGGACATCATTCTTATGGGAAGTGAACGCATCCATCTTTTTGACACACCGCTTCTGGTATCCAGAAATATGGGACTGGCAGTAGACCAGCGTGCTGCAAAGAGAGTTATGGATATTCTGATCTCAGGGATCGGCATTATAATCACTTCACCGATCATGCTGATCATAGCGATTGCGGTAAAAGCATACGACAGAGGTCCGGTGTTTTATTTTCAGGACCGTCTGACATTGGGTGGAAAGCCCTTTAAGATCTGTAAATTCCGCAGTATGTGCGTAGATTCGGAGAAAAACGGTGCAAGACTGGCATCCAAGCATGATTCCCGTATCACACCGGTAGGTCATGTGCTGAGAAATCTTCATCTGGATGAGCTTCCTCAGCTTTTCAATGTATTTAAGGGAGATATGTCTCTGGTAGGTCCGCGTCCGGAACGTGAAAGTATCATGCTTGAGTATGAGAAAGAGCTTCCGGAATTCTATTATCGTCTGAAAGTTAAAGCAGGTCTTACCGGATATGCGCAGGTCTACGGTAAGTATAATACAACTCCTTATGACAAATTAAAGCTGGATCTGTTTTATATTGAGAATTATTCCTTCCTGCTGGATATCAAGCTGATCTTTATGACAGTTAAAATCTTTTTCCAGAAAGAAGTATCTGAGGGAGTAGATGACAGACAGGTAAATGCGTTGAAGGATTCCGGGAAAAACGCCGGAGTGTCAGAGAATAAAACGGAGGAATGACAATGAATAAACCGCTGGTATCTGTGATCATGCCGGTTTACAACGGAGAAAAATATATTAGAAAGGCTGTGGAATCCGTCTATGAACAGGGAGTTTCGCTGGAACTTCTGGTGATCGATGACGGTTCTACAGACCATACAGAGGAAGTCCTGTCTGCCTATGAGGGCAGAGAGGACTTTCGGTATATTAAGAATGAACAGAATATGGGAGCTGCAGGCTCCAGAAACAGAGGAGTCGGGCTGGCACAGGGAACCTACATTGCTTTTCTGGATGCAGATGACTGGTGGGAGCCAGGCAAGCTGAAAGAACAGCTGAAACGTCTGGAAGAGACAGGATACGTGCTGTGTTCTACAGGGCGGGAACTGATGAAAGCGGACGGAAGCAGTACAGGACGGACAATCCCTGTAAAAGAGAAGATCACCTACAGAGAACTTCTGAAACATAACAGCATCAACTGTTCTTCGGTAATACTCAGAAGGGATGTGGCGCGTGAATTTCCCATGGAGCATGACGACAGCCATGAGGATTATATCACCTGGCTGAAAATCCTGAGAAAATACGGCTGTGCTGCCGGAATCAACAAACCCTATCTGAAATATCGTCTCAGCGAAGGCGGCAAATCCAGAAACAAACTGAAATCAGCAGCCATGACTTACAATGTCTACAGATATGCCGGTTACGGCAGGATCAGAAGCTGTATTTTTTTCTGTTCTTATGCTGTACATGGAATATGGAAATATTGCTACTGTTCACTTCGTTCACAGTAACGTAGCCAAAATTCATTCCAGATTGCCTGCGGCAATGGAATTTTGGCTTGTATGTCTCGGGATTTTGGCATATTCATGCCAAAACACCTCGCGGGATAGTGGTGTGTGAACAGTAACAAAATATTTCCATTGACCGAAATGTTAAGTTTCTATTCCATAAATCGTAAAAATATGTTATGCTTGTTGCAGTAAATATGACTTTGCGGTTAATTGCCCGTTACATTGCTGTGCGTTTTTTTGTCTGCCGGTCATCTGAAGAATCTGGCAGAATGGGGTTGTATGTTCACACAGCAGAAGTCAGAAATATGATTAGAGGATAGTACTTAAACATGAAAATAAAAAAAGAGAGAGCGGCGGTGCCGTACTCCTGCCTGATCGATAACATTAAAGTTTTGCTTATCTTTCTGGTAGTATTTAACCATATTATTGCATTTAACCTTGTAAAGGTAGACACTGTAGTGAGATATGTGTGGTATGCGATCACGATTTTTCACATGCCTGCATTTGTTTTTATTTCAGGATATCTGTCAAAGAAACCTCAGAATGTGCTGAAGAATTTTAAGAACCTGCTGATCCCTTATGTTCTGGGATATACCTTAACCTGGTATTCACAGATATGGCTGGGCAGATCTGTAGATTATGAGATACTGCGTCCTACCGGAAGTGTCATGTGGTATATACTGGCACTGTTTATTTACCGCCTTACCATTGAGGCCCTGGGTAAGATCAGATTTATTGTTCCGCTCAGTATCCTGTTCGCATTATGGGCAGGAACCAGACCGGAATTTACCACATTCCTGTCATCATCAAGAATCGTGGTATTTTTCCCGTTCTTTGTTGCGGGGTATCTCTGGAAGAGTGAATATATCACAGCAATCCGTAAATTTAAGGGAAAATGGATCCTGGTAGCAATCTCCGGAGTCCTTTTGTGGGCGATACCGAATTATATGATCCCAAATGAAATGGGAATCGCTATTTTCCGAGGTAATCATGGATATCAGCTCTGTGGCCTGACGGATCCTCAGGGAGTGATCCTCAGACTGCTGATGTATCTGGTATCTTTCGTAGTGGTCTATACGATGCTTGCGTTAGTGCCGGACATCAAACTGCCGCTCACCTATGTGGGACGACATACAATGGGAATTTATTTCTTCCATTATCCGATCATGATCATTATGAATGGTTTATACATCCTGATGCTTCCTGCAATGAACAATGTATGGGTGCTTCTGGGAGTATCACTGGTATTTGTACTTGTACTGGGAAGTCTGCCTGTGGATCTGCTTTATACGGGTGTTCTGAATCTGATCGCATTTATCCTGATCAAGAAGGATAAGACAGTCAGAGATGAAGGTCTGGAAGAAGAGTATGACAGCGAATATGATGAATATGAACTTCTCAGAAGAAAGAAAGCCATCGCAGAGCTTGCGGCAACGCTTGATTCAGAGAGTGAGCAGGACGGACATGTGGAGAAAGTAAATATGGACGAGGATACACCGGATCATACTTCTTCCGACAGTCATGAAGGCTTCAGCAATGTGGCCGGCATGGAGCTGGAGATTGAAGAGGATAATCTGGATGATATCCCTGATGAACTGATCAAAGGGGAAGAGGAGCTTTCGCTGGAAGACCTGATCCAGGAACTGGAAGCTACTACCAGAAAGATGGACAATAAAGAACCATAAATACAAAGGAAGAGTTTTGAGATACAAAAACAGTATTTCAAAACTCTTCTTTTTGTAAAGTTAATGCGAATTTAACATTTTTGTAACGGACAGGTGACGGAAGTTGGGAAGTATGATATAATCAAAGTATCTATCGTATGGAGGTTACTGTGAACGGAGTGAACAGTAACGTATGGAGCAGGAAAACTGTTCGGCAAAATAAGAATATTTTTTTCAGGGGAGTTATGACGAAAGAATGAAGAGAGTAATCACATATGGCACTTTTGATCTTTTTCATAAAGGCCACTACAATATTATCAAAAGAGCAAAAGCACTTGGTGATTATCTGATCGTAGGTGTCACAAGTGAGAGCTTTGACATTGAGCGGGGCAAACTCAATGTGCGGGACAGCCTCATTAAGAGAATCGAGAATGTGCGAAGGACGGGGCTGGCAGATGAGATCATCATTGAAGAATATCAGGGACAGAAGGTCAATGACATCATTAAGTATGATATTGATGTCCTGGTGGTAGGATCTGACTGGAGAGGGAAATTCGATTACCTTAAGAACTACTGTGATGTAGTTTATCTGGAAAGGACCAAGAATATTTCCAGTACAAAGCTTCGCAGTGAAGGTGTTATCTTTAATATGGGAATCGTGACGGATGACATCCGGGATAATGATTTTGTGGAGGAATCCAAATATGTCAGCGGAGTTCATGTGGAACGTGTATTCAGCGAGGATCACGAGACTGCACAGAGATTCTGTGATAAATATGAGTTAGGTTCCTGCTGGAACAGCTATGATGAATTTCTGGCAGATGTAGATATTGTTTATATCAAGACATCGCTGAACCGGAGAGCAGAATATATTGAGCGAGCGCTGAAAAAAGGAAAATATGTGATCAGTGATTCGCCCATGACACTTTCCTCAGAGAAACTGCGCTACCTGTTTCAGGTGGCAAGGGAGAACAATGTGGTTCTCATTGAACGGACCACACTGGTCTACCTGCGGGCGTTTAATCAGCTGGTATGGCTAGTACACAGTAACCTGGTGGGAGATCTGGTAAGTGTCAAATGTGCAATCTCCCAGGATGATTTCGAGGGCGGCAGGACTTTTAATGAGACGGTCTGCACAGCTATCTGCGCAGTACTGAAACTGCTGGGAAAAAAATGCCAGGATATCAACACCAATGCGGTCCGCAATCAGGAAGGCCGTTTTGTATATGATATGATTTCCATGAAATACGCCGGTGCACTGGCGACTATTGAGATCGGAACAACGGTTGACATTGAGAATGAACTTGTGATCATCGGAAGCAACGGCAGGGTAACTATCCCTAATGACTGGTGGAACACCGGATACTTTGAAGCCAATATTTCAGGAAAAGAATTTCTGAAAAGGTACAGCTTTAACTTCGAGGGAAATGGTTTCCGCTATCTGCTGCAGGAGCTGATGATCATGATCAGAGACAAACGGACAGAATGTACCCGGCTTTTCTATGATGAGTCGGTAAAAATAATAGAAATTTTGGAAACAATCAACAGAAAGGACAATTCATGACGGAGAAACAGAAATACCTCCTGAAGCTTTTCAGGGAGGTTGATGAAATCTGCAGAGAACATAACCTCAGATACGTGCTGGCAGGAGGCTCCCTGATCGGAGCTCTCAGACATGAGGGATTTGTTCCCTGGGATGATGATGTAGACCTTTATATGCCACGTCCGGACTGGGAGAAATTCATAGAGATATGCAAAACAGAACTCCCGCCTGACAGAGAGATACAGTGTTCGGAGGTGGACAGAAACTATACAAATTCATTTCCGCGCTACGCATCCACCAATACCTGTGCCATCCATAAGAGCCAGATTATCGGGAAGGACTGCGGCGGAGAAATCATAGACATTCTTACACTGGATCCTGTTCCGGCTGATGACAAAGAATACGAGAAATATAGAACACATATGATGATCTACTCAGATCTTATCAATATTTCCGTAGGTTACAGTGACCGCTGGGAGATACCTGCATCCATGTATCTGAAGTATCTTCTTTCTTATATTTTTCTTGGTAAAAAAAGAACACTGGCAAAGCTTGAGAAGATCATGTTCTCTTATAAAGAAGAGGAATGTGACCGTTATGCCATGCGCTGGGGCGGCTGCCCGTTTCTTTTCGATAAGGATATGATGTTCCCTGTAAAGGAGGGCATCTTTGAGGGAAAAAAGGCAATGATCCCAAATAAGTGCAGTGACTATCTAATCTGGCATTATGGAGACGAGTGGTCATATATGCCTCCTCATGATAAGAGGGAGGGTCATGTAGCAGTGTGTGTAGATGATCTTCCTTATCAGGAGCTACGTGAAGAATACATGCCGAAGATCAATAAGGAAAGATTGCGCTGGGACAGTGTGTTCCGAAAGTTCTACAATATGCGCATTGCGAAAAAAAGCCATAAGGTCCGCCAGGATGGGCTTGCAATGAAAGCCCGCGCTGTTGCACTGGACCTGCAGAGAGCGATCGATGAATCAGGACTTAAGATCAGTGAGCTGGTGGAAAGCAGATCTTTCCGTAAGCTGAGTGCACTTTTTGGCTCTTATTATAAGAATCAGCTCAGTGCTGACTTTATCGGAAGAGAAGACTATACCAACATTTATGCTTTTTATCATCCAACACTTGTGGAGATACCTGACGATGTATTCTATGCGGCAATGCTTACTCTGTTTTATACAGAACGTGTGTCAAAGGCATATCGGATGATGCAGGTCCGTCAGCAGCTTGACCATCTGAGTCCTGAGATGGAGGGACTGAAAGAAGATATTGAGTTTTTCAGGAAAGCTGCGGATCATTATGAATTCCATCGGATAAAGGAGGCAGAACAGATCGTCAATGAGCTTCTGAAGAAATATCCGGGACATCCGGGATTTATGAAATTTAAGTGCAGGTTCCTGATGGAGGATGCGGGAGAGAACCGGATCGAAGCAGAACGTTTTCTTGATAAGGCTCTTAAGATGTTTCCTGAGGATGGTTATTTCCTGAAATATAAGGCAGATATCTTCTGGATGGATGGCGAGATGCAGAAAGCGGCAGAGCTTTATCTTCAGGTAAAGAATAAGACAACTAACGGAATTGTATGGATGGAGATGGACAGATTCTTCAGAGGATACAAATCTGAGATCCTGAAAAGTTGTGAAGAGCTTATTGCAAACCACAACAAGAAGGAGGCTCTCGCATTGATGGAACTGTGGAGTCGTCTGATACCTGAGGATGATGATATCCAGGGAGCATTATATCTGGCAAAAACAGTGTGTGCACGTACGCAGAGCGAGATAGAGAAAGAAATCGGTGAAATCCGGGCTGTGATCGGCACACAGATGATCACGCCAGTCAGTGTGGAGAAAAATCCGGGAAAAAGCAGAAAACAGATAAAATCAGATAGAACATCAGATGAAACATCGGCTGATGATGTGAATAAAAAAGTATCAGATCCGTCAGCAGAAACTGAAGAAGTTAAAGCGCCGGCGGATATACAGGTTAAAGTTTCAGAAGAACATAAGATGTACAGGAAAGCTCTTACAAGAGCATGGAAGCGGCTGGGGTATTCCAATGAGCTTGCAGAACTGCGCACCCAGATCATCTGTACAGGTGAGGAGAGCGAACTGGAGTGGCTTGCAGAACAGGTACGAAACCGTCAGTTTCGCAGAGAAGAGAAAGCCTGCGCTTATAAGCTGGTGGGTGATGTCAGGATGAAACAGGGACAGACCAGGGAGGCTTTTGCAAATTATAAGAAAGCAGTGGAATATGAGATGCCTTCTTATGTAAGAACAGAGCTGTACCGTATTTTTATCAATGATCTGAACGATGGCAGCAGACAGGCGAAAAGCTTTGGAAAGAAGACGGATATTACAGTTGTGCTTGATAAATGGCTTGATAAATATGAAAGTATTGAAGATATTAAGAAGATCGTGCAGACTGTAACTGTTAAGTGACATCAATAGAAATGGAGTAAAGAGTTGAACAAAAAACAAAAGGTGATTTTATCATTATTACAGGAAATCGATGAAATATGCCGTCGGAATAAAATAGAATATTACCTCTCTCCACGACTGACACTCTGCGCAGTGGAAGGGCATCCTTTCCCACAGAATCCCATGTTTGGAGTTGTGCTGATGAAAACAGCGGATATGGAACGGTTCCGTCTGGCTGTGGATGAAGATCCAAGGGAAAAGAGAGCACTGGAATCCATGAAGAGCCACAAATGGTTCTCAGGATTTTATCTGAGATACACCAATACAGATACTCTGTGCCTGAATCTGGACAACACCAGAGACTACGCATTTCCGGGAATCGGAGTCAGTATTTTTCCGCTCAGAACGCCGGCAGCTTCTGTAAAAGCAGAACGCAGATTATCCAGAGATGAGAATGCATGGACAGAGCTCTGTCATATCAACTATGCAGAGAGAAATTTCAGGAGCAGGGTGAACCGTACGATTATGCGGCTGCAGTGCATGATAACCGGACGTCAGGGACAGGCTGCACATTTGTATGACAGACTTGTCAGATCCTGCCAGCAGCCCGGAGCAAATAAATATATCCTCAAAAGAAGAAAACAGACTACCATTTTCCCTGCAGAAATTTTTGCGGAGAGTAAACGTGTCACTCTGGAAGGTGCAGAACTCCAGGTTCCGGCAAAAACCGCAGAGTATCTTACCATAAGCTATGGAAAGAATTATAAAGATGCAAAGGAACCCCGCTATGTGACACCCATTGCGCTGGTGGTCAGTGCGAGGGTAAGCTATACACAGTTCTGGAAAGAATCCGGAAACTTTGAGAAATACTGTAAAGAGCGAATGAAAAATGCCCGCAAACTTGCCAGAAGCAGGCGG
>ULZG01011348.1_pt1 | contig 11453 bp, 10 predicted proteins | sample 1962881 | NCBI WGS metagenome assembly ULZG01 (sample SAMEA4835883, study PRJEB28245) | human gut metagenome | biome: gut microbiome; material: fecal sample | place: Denmark | collected 2008 | reverse complement strand
ACTACTTCAACAATTTTTCTTCCCATTCTTTTTCTTTAAACCCGGTCAGTACAAATCCGTCCCCAACTACAAACGGTCTTTTCACCAACATACCATCTGTCGCAAGCAGCTTTATCTGCTCATCTTCCGTCATCGTCGGAAGCTTGTCTTTCAGCTGCATCTGCTTATAAAGCATTCCACTTGTATTAAAAAACTTTTTCAGCGGGAACCCACTCATCGCATGCCATTCCTTCAGCTCTTCATAGGTTGGATTTTCCTCTACGATTGCCCGTTCCTCAAATGCAATCTCATGCGCCTCCAGCCATTTCAGCGCCTTCTGGCAGGTGCTGCATTTTCTGTATACCAATACTTTCATCTATCTGATCCACTCCTTTTTTATTCTCCAAAGTCCTGCTTGTACATCCCTTACAAGCTCTGTATTTCCATGTACCAATTCTTCATGATACCGTGTCAGACGTCGCCAGCTTTTCAGGATCTGCTGCTTCTGTAACGGATAAAAATTACTCAACACCGCATCCATCTCTTTGATCCCATACATCTCCAGCTGCTCCTGGAACTGCTTCTCATCTTTTTCATCTTCCCCAATATATTTGAGACAGAGAATCTTATTCCAGTCATACATATCAAAAAGCAGGACTTCATCCAATGGTACTTCCAGTGTCAGGAAGTTGCCGCCCATCGACTGATCCACATTATAGGCTTCACGGAATGCCCAGTACGGATACTCCGCACCATCCGGCTTCTTCACATATTTCTCCATCTCACGCGCAAACCAGGAATAGGCTGTTGTGAAAATCTTTGCACTCTCCTGATATTTTTTCCGCACATACGCCTCTTTGGAATAGCACACGCCATTCCGCTCAATTGCTTCGATTACCGGGTCTGCCTGTGATGCATATAAGGTTATTGTATTACATTTTTCACCCATTCTCTTCGCACCTCCCAGATATTTCCATAACATCCATCACTTCCGATCTGGATGTCATCATCAAAAAGCCTCTTCCAGCTCTCCCGGATCTCCCGTTTGATCTCCGGATAGAACTGCGACATATACGCCTGCGTGTCGCTGACTCCATAGGCTTCCAGAAGCTCTTTGTGCCGCTTTTCATCCGCCTTGTCTGCCGGAATATAGGAATAGTTGAGGATCATTCCCCATTTTGTGAAATTCACTCTGGTAATCAGGGATTCTTCGATCTCCAGTTCCAGGATCACTCTTCCTTTTTCCGGAAGCATCGTTGCATCCCGCCTGAAGGATACCCATACCGGAAATTCCACATCCGCCGGTTTGTTCCCGTAGTCCGGTCCGTTCTTGACCAGCCATTCATAAGTATCCAGAACCAGCTCCGAATGTTCTTTGAGATCCTTTATAATATACTCTCGCTTTACCGTATATCGTCCGGTCTCCTGAAGAACTTTCCAGACATTTTCATGCTGCTTTGACCACACTGTAATCTTTGCCATTCCATCACCTCACTAATGGTAAAATATAAGTACTCCAAAGATAACTAACCGGCATCACCATACTTACATTTACTATAACACCGATTGGCATCTTTTGTCCTCTTTTCCCTTTATTCTCTCATTACTTCGTATCAAATCTGGTCACTGCCATGTGGATCAGATATGGAATAAGGATTACCGGAATCGCCAGATACGCCAGCACACTATACGCCTTCTGGATCAGTGTCAGAAGCCCGAACTGTGCGATTCCAAAATCTACAACACAGCAGATAAATGCTGCCACAATTTCCTTTGTACCAATTTTACTTTTTTTACCCGTTTCCGTCTCTTTCTTCACTTTATTAAGACCACTGCAGATTCTTTTCACCATTGCAGCCACCATATTAACCGCCGTAGATACCGCTCCAAGAATGATCAAAACAGAAATCAGCGGCATCATAAATCCTTTTCCAACACCGCACTGCACCATAAAAAGTGTCGGGACGCTCGCCTCGCTCATCTCCGGCTTGGTACAAACAGTCATAATCCCAAGCACAACCATGATCATCATAAGTGCATTGATGATCCATCCGATTCCCATACTTTGCACCGCGTCATCCGGCTTTTCAAAGCTCTTGGCATGCTGCACAAAAACAGCCACATTTGCCAGCTGGAATGTTCCGTAAATAAATGCTGAATAGAGTGCTTTCCCAAAGGATCCGCCATTTGCAGTCATCCGTGAAGCTGTATCTGCAATCTGCCCTGCACCTGCGATGATATTCGGAATATACACGATCAGAAGACCTGCGATAATGCAGACAAACAGGACAGAAGCCACCCTACGCACCAGGTCTGTTCCAAATACTGCCACAACGAAGATAAATATGCCGATAATCAACGTACACAGCAGATACGGAAGTCCGGTCAGGGTACTTAAGGTCGCTCCGCCTGTCGCAAATGCAACTGCAGGAGCCACGCACATCACACAAATTAACTGTAGATCTGCGCACCCGAGGCAAATCCACCTCCGAAATGTGTTGTAAACCAGACAAACGCTACCCCAAGAATCATAGAGGAAGTTGCGGATTTCTTATTCTTCATGGCTCTGATCCTTTCTGACTCTTTCTTTCAGTTTCTGCATTGCATCTTCCAGCATTTCCCGGGTTACCTTATATGGGTAATGTGCTACATCCGACATTTTCGGAATATGTCCCATACTTTCTTTCCATTCATCCTCTGTAATCTCAATTTCTTTCAAGGACACCGGAAGACCTATCTCGCGATTCAGCTGATATATTTTCTCAAATTCTTCTTCCTGTCCATCTACAAGAAGTGCCAGAAGCACACCAAATCCAACTACTTCCCCGTGCAGATGCCGCTGCTCGATCACCGGATACTTCGTCAGAGCATAAAAAATTGCATGTGCAAGTCCACTGTTATAATCCGGTGTGAAATCTTTTGTAAGGAAAATGGATGCAATTCCGGTTGTCACAACGATCGCCAGAACCACCTGCTCTACATCGTATGTACACAGTCCCTTTTTATGGTCTGCAAATGCCTTCGGTCCATATTCCAGAAGCGGATTCCTGCACATCAGACTGACTGCTACACCAAGTGAGGTAAAATGTTCCAGTCTTTCATCCCTTGATGAGATTGTTGCTTCATAGTATTTTGCATAGGTATCACCAATTCCTGCCCACATATACTGACTCGGTGCTTTTGCTATGATTTCTGTATCGATAAATGCATGCATGACCGGACGCACGAAGAAATTCGGTTTCAGAAATGTACCATCCTCGTTATACATGATCGACACCGATGTACATGCCGAACAGTTGGATGCGATTGTCGGGAAGCTGAACACCGGCTTATCATCTGTAATACACAGACATTTTACCGTATCCAGTGCTTTGCCCCCTCCTACTCCAAATACCATATCTGCTTTCTGATAAACCGACATCCGGCGAAGCTTTTCTACCGTCTGATAGGTACAGTCTTTCCCATAAAGTTCTTTTCCAATAATCTCCAGATTCGTCTGGTCGACCGCCGCTTTGATCTTATCAAAAGCCGCATCAAGTGCCCTTTTTCCGCCGATCACAAGTACCGTTTTTCCATAAGATTCGCAGACCGGACCGATCTTATCATAAATTGCATCTCCAATTGAATAATTCGGAAGATGCACCTCGTAATTTTCTAATTTCATATTCACACTCTTTCCCTTATAAAGATAACTCAAAAAGCCGGTACGGATACTTAAAATCCGCACCGACTCTGGTCTCTTTCATTAATTCTGATTAGATATCTAAAAGATCACTGTATACTTTCAGTGCTCCGTCTGTCTCATGGGCAAGTACACGTTTGGCAAGTACTTTCCCAAGCTGAACACCTTCCTGGTCGAAGCTGTTCACATTCCATACAAATCCCTGGAACATAACCTTATTCTCAAAATGTGCAAGAAGTGCACCGAGTGTCTCTGGTGTCAGTTCTTTACCGATGATAATACTTGACGGACGTCCACCTTCAAAATTCTTGTTGCGGTTCTCGTCTGATTTACCGCATGCAAATGCTACGATCTGTGCAGCTACGTTTGCGCAGAGCTTCTGCTGGCTTGTGCTGTCCTGGATCACAACATCGGTTCCGATCTGGCTGTTCTTGAAGCCGATGAACTGGAGCGGTATGATGTTGGTTCCCTGGTGGAGAAGCTGATAGAAGGAATGCTGTCCGTTTGTTCCTGGTTCTCCGAAGATCACCGGACCTGTCGGGTAATCTACCGGCTCGCCAAAGCGGTTAACTGATTTACCATTGGATTCCATATCCAGCTGCTGCAGATGTGCCGGGAAACGGCTCAGTGCCTGTGAATATGGGAGAACGGCTGTTGCCGGATATCCGAGTACATTACGCTCGTATACACCGATCATCGCATCCAGCATTGCCGGGTTCTTCAATAAATCTTCATTCTTGGAAACTTCATCTACCTTTGCTGCTCCTGCAAGGAACTGTGCAAATACTTCCGGTCCGAATGCCAGCGAAAGTACGGCACCGCCGACTGCTGAAGTAGATGAGTAACGTCCTCCGATATAATCATCCATGAAGAATGCTGCAAGATAATCATCGCTCTTTGCAAGTGGTGATGTCTCGCTTGTAACAGCGATCATATGCTTGGAAGCATCCAGACCTGCATTCTTCAGGGCATCTTTTACAAATGACTCATTGGTAAGAGTCTCAAGAGTTGTTCCTGACTTTGATACCAGAACAAAAATAGAATGTGCTACATCAATTGAATTCAGTACTGCTGCTGCATCATCCGGGTCAACATTGCTGATGAATTTGGCTTCCATCTTGAATGTGCCGTTCTTCTTAGCCCAGTTCTCAAGTGCAAGATACATTGCGCGAGGACCAAGGTCACTTCCACCGATACCGATCTGTACGACTGTTGTGAATTTCTCACCTGCTGCATTTGTGATCTCGCCGGCATGTACTTTATTGGCAAAATCTGCGATCCTCTGCTGCTGCTTAACATAGAATTCTCGCTTGTCTACTCCGTCAGCTTCTACTTTATCTCCAAGCTGTCCACGGGTGAGCTGATGAAGAACCAGTCTCTTTTCTCCTGTGTTGATTACTTCTCCATTGTAGAGTGCTGCGTACTTTTCTGTCAGCTGCGCTTCTTTTGCAAGCTTTGCAAGTGCTGCAAGTACTTTATCATCTACTGCTTTTGCAGCGTAATTGTAAGTAAGATCCTCTGTCATCGGAACGCTGTAATCCTTAACACGTTCTGCTCCGTTCTCACCGGACATCACTTCTGCAAGATTGACACGTTCTACTTCCGAAAGTTCTTTAAATGATGTAAGTGTATCCAAATTGTTCCAATTAATCATAGTGGATTCCTCCTTATTCCTTTTATGATAGCAGGATTGTATCAGCCCTTTTGATACGCACAGATCTTTTTCTCCGTTCCTTGTATCATATAATAATCCAAGAAAATTATACTATGATGTGGTTATGATTTCAAGCCTGTAGGTCGGAAACCTTTGCTCGTCTTTACAATAATCTTGTCAAATACCATGAATAAGGACGGAAGGATCAGCACAACAACCACCATACTGATCAGTGCACCTCTCGCCATCAGGATACACAGTGAACTGATCATATCGATATTGGAATAAAGTCCGACACCGATCGTTGCAGCAAAGAAGCTGAGCGCACTGACGATGATCGACTGCGCAGAGAACTTATGCGCTGTTGTGATCGCGTCAAATTTGCCTGCACCGCGGCTTCTCTCTCTCTGATATCTGGTGGTCATCAGGATCGCATAATCCACAGTCGCGCCAAGCTGGATCGTACCGATTACGATTGATGCCACAAACGGCAGCTTTGTTCCAGTGTAAAACGGAATACCCATATTCACAAAGATCGCAAATTCGATCACACCGACCAGGATCACCGGAATAGTAACTGATTTGAACAGAAGCAGAATAATCACAAATACGATTCCAATAGACACTGCGCTTACGCGTTTAAAGTCTGTATCTGTAATGTTGATCAAATCTTTTGTCAATGGTCCTTCTCCTACCAGCATTGCACCCTTATCATATTTATCCATGATCTTATCAATCTGCTCAATCTGTTTGTTTACTTTATCCGTTGCTACTTTGTACGTAGAATTTACCATCAGCAGCTGGTACTTGTCATTTTTCAGCATACCGGTGACAGATTCCGGGAGCATATCTGCCGGAACACCTGAGCCGACCAGGTTATCCAATCCAAGTACCCATTTAACACCATCTACTTTTTCAATCTCCTGTGACATCTTCTTGACATCAGAACCTGCAACCGAGCTGTCCACCAGGATCATATGTGTGGTGTTCATATTGTAATCTTCTTTTAATTTCGTGTTCGCAATGACACTCGGAAGATCCTTTGGTAGCGATTCGTCCAGATTGTAGTAAACACCTGTGTGATTGTTTCCGTAAATCGCCGGAAACAGAAGGATCACAAATGCTACTACATAAATCACGTAACGCTTTGTCACCTTATCTGAAATCCTTCCAATATCCGGAAGCAGCGGTTTGTGTTTCGTCTTCTCGATCAGCTTGTCACAGCACAGAATCATGGACGGAAGAACGGTTACGCAGACCAGAACTCCGAAGATAACACCTTTTGCCATAACGATACCGATATCTTTTCCAAGCGTAAAGCTCATAAAGCAGAGTGCGATAAATCCGGCAACTGTCGTAACTGAACTTCCGATTACGGATGAAAAGGTCTGGGAAATCGCGTGTGCCATCGCCCGCTCTTTATCTCCGTTATAGCGCACCTGCTGCTCCTGATAACTGTGCATCAGGAAAATAGAATAGTCCATAGTGACACCGAGCTGAAGTACCGCTGCCAGTGCCTTCGTGATATAAGAAATCTCTCCAAAAAATACATTCGTTCCAAGATTATATACGATTGCGATTCCGATACTCAAAAGGAACAATACCGGAACAAAAATCGATTCCATCGTAATTGCCAGAACCAGTGCAGAAAGTACGACTGCGATCAGTACATAAAGTGGTGTTTCCTTTTCGGCAAGCTCTTTGGTGTCCTCTACAATCGCAGACATTCCACTTAAGAAGCACTGCTCTCCGGTGATCTTACGGATCTCGGTAATTGCCTTCATGGTTTCATCGGATGAAGTTCCGTCTTTGAAAAATACCGCCATCATTGTTCCGTCTTCTGTGTTGTACTCGTCATAGAGCTTTGACGGAAGCATACTCTGGGGAACAGAAATATCAGCTAGTGAATCATACCAGAGCACATTAGCAACTCCGTCTACCTTCTCTACCTTTTCTTTCAGCTTCACAATCTCTTTATCTTCCATGCCGTCTACCATCAGCATCGAAAATGCCCCGATCCCAAAATCATTCGTCATGATCTCTTGTCCCTGCATTGTCTCAATGTCTTCCGGAAGATAAGTCAGCACATCATAGTTGATCCTGGTGTTCACATACCCCCACACAGCCGGAATCAAAAGGATAATACTGAGTATCAGTATCGGTACTCTGAATTTAACAATCTTTTTGCCAACCTTTACCATACTTTATTCCTCTTTTCTTTTTTCTCCTTCAATGACTATTGGTCATTTATTTTACAAAACCAATATACAACAAAACTGACCGTAAGTCAATTTGTTTATTGACTTATGGTCAGTTTTTTTAATAATATTGTTTAGACTGATAACCTTATGCGTAATCCTGCTCCATAATATAACAACGGGCAGACTCTGTTCCCCGAATCTGCCCGTTCATTTACGCTATTCATTTATGCCTTTTCCGTCACTTCATTATGATTTTTGCAAAGCACCTGTCCAGCCACATAGCAGACCGCTGCAACTGCCATACCATTGATCGAAGCAATTCCCCATGACACAAGATTTGCTACCACTGCACCTGCGATCACACCGATCACGGCAAACCAGTTCACAGTTTTGATTTCTACTTTATCACTGTCGTACTCCTTCTTATTTATGAAGTACGAGAGCACCAGGATGATCCCTACCGGCGGAAGGGTACAGTTCAGTACGTTCAGCCAGTTACAGAAATTGTAATACAGCCATACAGAAAGAAGTGTTCCGATAATACCTGAAATCAGAACCATCGGTTTCTTCTTCTGCCGGAAAATATTTGCCAGTCCAAGACCTGCCGAATACAGCGCATTGTCGTTGGTTGTCCAGATATTGAGTCCCAGAACCAGAATCGCCATATAGAACAGATTCAGACGAATCATAACCTCAAAGATATCATTTCCGCCAACGAAAATATAGGCAATCGCCCCAAAAAAGAACATCAGTGAATTCCCAATAAAGAATGCTACAACCGTTGCAATTGTACCTGATTTGGCATCCTTTGCAAATCTTGCAAAGTTCGGAGTTGCCGTTCCGCCTGATACGAAGGAACCGACTACCATACCCGCTCCACCGATCACGGTCACAGATCCACTGGATACTGCAAACTGGTCAACGATCGTTCCATTTCCCTGCCGAACTGCCATCACCATTGCTACCGTTCCAAGAATCGCAACGAGCGGAACTGCAATATAGCTTACCACCGTAAGGGAATCAATTCCGAAATATGCAGAAGCGGTCATACAGCCTCCTGCAACCAATACCAGAGCCCACATCGCAGCCTTACTTCCACCGAGAAGTTCTCCTGATACCGGGATTGCAAACATCGCAACACCCACACCGAACCATCCGATCTGAGTGAAGCTGATCATTGCAGAAGAAAGATAAGATCCTTTTTCTCCAAACGCTCTTTTTGCCAGAAGATCCATGCTAAGTCCGGTCTTTGCACCTACATATCCCAGAAGTCCTGTATACACACCAAGGATCGCTCCTCCAAGGAGAAGGGACTTGATAAATCCCCAGAAATCAAGTCCTGCTGCCATCTGCTGCCCAACCCACATACTTGCCGAGAAAAATGTAAATCCCAGCATGATCATAAACATGGTCAGGAAACCTTTTCTGCCCTCTTTCGGGACTGCCTGGTCCGCATAGTCAATATCAACAGTTGTATCTTTCGTGTTTTTGCTCATTTTTTACCTCATTCCATTCTCTGTGATCAACAAGTTCATTCTTTTTATAGCATATATTTCTTCAAAGAATCGGTAAATTCGGTAATTCTCTGATCTGCCAGTTCTTTTAATGTAATATTTTTCATACTCTCGATATATCCCTGTTCCTGACGGTACAGCCACTTGGTGTCTGCCGGACGGATCTTCTCATAGTGGTTCTTCTCGATCCAGTCCTCATAACTGATCGGTGTCGGGTATCCAATCTTTTCATCAAGCAGTTCTTTAAAATCGATCTTATCTGCTCTCTCTTTGATTCCTTCCCAGAATTCCAGAACTTCCTCTACATGCTCATGAATCTCATAGCGTCTTGCCCCGCCATCGTAGATGATACATTTTTCAAAAAGCGGACTGCACATGGAAAGTGTCTCTCTTCTGAACTCCGGCGCGATGATTCCGTCCTTCCAGTAGAAGTCCACATCCGGAAGGTTGATTCCTGACACACCTTTATCCTGATAAGTACTGAAAATTCCTTCATAATACACGGTAATGAACCCTTCAAATTCCGGCCAGAACTCACGGATCTCTCTGGTAAGATTCTCAAGAATCTCAATTCCCTTTGTTCCACCAATTGTGAAAATGATAATATTACGAAGCTTTGCTCCGTTCTTCCTGTAAAAATCTGTCACATAGCGCAGGCAGTGGATCAGAGTCTCCCCACTTGCAATGATATCTCCGATCATCAATGTGCTGTCCGGAACCATGGTAAGCTTACTATATTTGATTTCAAGCCCTGCAATCTCTTCATCCGCAAATACACGCTCACTGGATAAGAAACTGATATCGTGTACACGAATGTGCTCTCTGTAGCAGCTTTCCTCCAACGGATAGTTCAGCGCTCCTCTCAAGATAGAAAGAATATTTGCAGTTGTCACTTTCTTTTGTTCTTTAAAATAATAGAGCATCTGAGATGTAGAAGGAATCAAGCAGTCATATACCTCATATCCGACGATCTCCGGTGTATTCAGAAGCTTTCTTGTCTCTGCTTCCGATACAACATAATATTTATTTACATAGTTCCCACCGGCCAGTTTATAACAGGCTACACCCTGTTCATTAAATTCCGGCACCAGCTTAACCTGATTCCAATTTTTCATCTGTGATTTTCCCCTTTTCTGTAAGTCCACTTTTCATAACAATAAACATTCTACAAAATGTTATGCTGAAAGTGGGGGAATGTCAAGTGGAAATTTGAAAAGTCGCCAACATTTTCATTTCATATAGAAATCTCCGCGATTTTATATGCTTTCCATATATTTGTAACATTTTTCCACCTTTATCTATACCTGTTTGCCACATTTTTCTTTGTTTTTCAAATAGTATTTGTAACATTTTTCTTATAAATATAAAATTTCAAACCAGACTACATATTTACAACGCCGTATAAATCTTCTCTTTTGCATAAAAGGAGAACGATATCTCATAAAAAATACCGTTCCCCTTTGCTTTTCTTATCTCACCTGATCAATATAGAATTTAAATTTATCTGTTCGATAATAGCATTTAAAATTCTCGATCGGAATTTCTCTTCCATTCACAATGCCATATGTAATACAACGAAACAGAATAATCGGTGTTCCTTCCTCGATGTCCAAATACTCGGCAATTTCATCCTGTGCCCCAATCGCCTCAATCGTTCTTCTTGCCTTTGTTATCTTAACACCATAAACTTCTGTTATGATCTGATAAAGGGATTCCTTTTTCAAATCATACTTTGATAAACCCGGAAAAATCTTTTCCGGCAGAAAAGTCAGCGTATAGTTTAGCGGCTCTTTATCTGCATATAAGATTCTTCCTATCATATAAACATTATCACTGGTTGTAATCTCAAGTGCTTTTGCTCTCTTTACATTCGCATCAACCAGCTCTGAAACAACAACTTTTTTACTTGGTGTCAGTCCCAGCTTTAATACATCTTCCGTACAACTCGTAATTGAAAAAAGATTGTTACTTCCTTCATCCGTCTTTACATAGGTTCCTTTTCCTTGGACTTTGTACAAATATCCTTCTGTGACCAATTCATCAATCGCTTTCCGGATCGTAATTCTGCTGACCTGATAAGTCTCCATCAATTCTCTTTCGCTCGGAATCGGCTCCTTTGAATCGTAAACTTCATTATCAATATTCTCTACGATTGCCTTCTTCACAAGATAATATTTAGGTAACTTTTCGTCGAACATCTCCTTCACCCCATCTCACCTTTTTTGATCACAGAATATTCCAAGTGTTAACACATAGCTTTAAATTCCCTGATCTTTTCTTTCATTGCAGGAATATTTTCATGAAGTTTTAGAATTGTACTGCCAACGAACGCTGCATCCCCGCCTGCCTCTCTTACTAGTCTTACATCTTCTGGTGCATGAACGCCTACCCCACAATAAATAGGTCTTTCAATTCCACAGCTT
>ULZG01042082.1_pt1 | contig 11494 bp, 8 predicted proteins | sample 1962881 | NCBI WGS metagenome assembly ULZG01 (sample SAMEA4835883, study PRJEB28245) | human gut metagenome | biome: gut microbiome; material: fecal sample | place: Denmark | collected 2008 | reverse complement strand
CACCCAAAAAGTTGCATTTATAAGTTGAACTCAAGCCTTTAGAGGAGAAGCATCCTTAACGGTTATGGACTGAGTGGTATAACCGATATAAGAAACTTCGATAACACTACCTTGGTCAACATCGGAGAGACTAAAATTTCCATCGAAATCAGTAATGGTTCCGTTGGTCGTTCCTGGTTCACCAGGACACTGGCTCCAATAATTGTTTCACCAGTAGCATCCTTTACATTTCCTGTCACATTCAGCTTCTGTGCATACAGACTGAATGAGAAGAAAAACAGCAAGCCCCAGACAGCCACAACATATCTCACAGCTTGCGATTGATTTACTCTTGTGCTCATAAATCTGTTTTTAAAGTTAACATTACGGTTTGAATCTCTGCGGCAAAATTAAAATCAGAAATATCACCGTGTATGGCTCGGTAAAAAGCACAAGTAAAGGAAAACAAGAAAAGAACGCTGATTTTCAAGCAGGTAAATTATACAAGAGGTAAACTTCTTCAGACTAAAAGAAGAAAATTCAACAGGTATTACCGTTGCATTTTCCCAAGTGAACGTACCACTTCCGCAAAATTTTCTTTCGGAATGACAGCTTTATTTCGTGTTCTCAGTCGGTTATTATAAACGGTCTGGGGAGAACAATGGAGAAACTCAGCAATTTTCACACTATCATTAATACCCAAACGAACAAGTGCGTAAATACGCAGTTCAGTATTCAGCAGTTCTCCATCTTTCAATACAACTCTTTCTTCTGGACGAAGCAAAGCATTAAAATCATCGACAAAATCGGGATAAACATGTAAGAAAATAGCATCGAAACTATGATAGAACTCTTTTAGCTCACTCTGAACAATACTGGTACTGGCAGACCATGATTTCAACTCTTCCACTTGTCCGGTCTTTAACTTACGATTGACATTCTTACGGTATTCTTCCAGTTTACTGATGTAACTGGAACAAATGGAAAAAACGTAGCCAATGTATTCTTCTTTTACATAGTTTGCTTCCAGTAACTGATTATTGGTAGACTTCAATTGTTCATTTACACGACTTAGTTCTTCATTGACATTGGCCAGCATCTTATAGGCTTCCGACAATTCTTCCACATGTGAATTCAACAATTTATTGGTTTCATGCTGCTGAGCTTTTGACTTTGCCAACTTCCTGAACTGAATATAAATCAGACACACTGCCACCAGCAATACGACCGACAGAATACTCACCGTATAAAGAAAATTCTTCAGCCGCTTTTCCTGTAAAATATTTCGTTCCTGGTAGGCCTGATGTAATTTATCCAAGACAGTAGAAATTCCTACCACACGCACTCTGTTGGGATATTTAAGCGCCATCTGCAAACAATAATTAATGTAGGTATACCCTCTGTCGATATCATTACGTTTATAGAGTAAGGACGATAACTCTTCCATCGACGCTATATCCCGGTTACAGATGCGCACGTCAGCAATGGAAGAATAAATCAGATAACGCATGTAATTATCTTCATCGCCTTCGTTCATGTACATACGTGCCAATACGTACGAATTCATCGCATCCATACGGGTATTCAATGAAGAGTGTTCAACAATTGCTTTTAACTGGGTTTTCAATGTATCATATTCCATCGAATCAGGGAAATCCCGATAAAACATGGCCTTAAACCAATAATAAAAAGGGGTTCCTGTATTGACCATCTTTTGAGCTTCTTCCTTGAGCTTTATTTCATCCTCATAATAGATTTTAGCATATTCAGGCTTTCCTACATATTGACTTAAATGAGAATATAAATAAATCTTACGGTCATAATACTGCAAGCGCAAATCCGAAGGCAAACGGTTTTCATCAATCTGCTTCAACTCGGTTTCTGCTTCATACAATAATCCGGTAGCGACCAACAAGAAAACCCGGTTCAACCTCCACTCCTGCTCCCATTCCGACTTATTAAGTTGCTGGGCAATACGAATATTATCTACTACATACGCCATTGCTGTATCGGCATTATACACATAATATTCATCATAAAACATTTTATTGAACCAGAATTTTTCTTCTAAATTAGAAGGAACCTTACGCATACGAAGTTGCTTTATCTTCATCTCTTTTTCTTTCGCATAATCCTCACTATGTATTAAAATAGTATCCAGACTCAACAACAAACGATCCAATGAAGAAGTCTGAGCATTAAGCTGTACTACAGCAAATAACCATAAACAGATCAACAAAGGCAAGTTTTTCATCTAATTTTCATTTTAGGTATATCTCACAAATACGTATTTTCTTTATTACAAAATTATAGAAAATTTTGATAATCTACTCTTACTTTGTAAAGATACCAAACGTAATTATTCTCAGTAAATATGTATCTAACAACTTTCTTCTCAATTTTTATTACACATACAAAGTCGTATAAGGTTAGATATTATGACTATATAATCATACACTTTCAAATCTTACAACAGATTGCAAGAAACGGTCTTTTCATCTGATTTTACAGTCAAATAGTAACTATTTGCAGAAAAGCTGGCATAGTCATTATTAATTCTTAATTAAAATCCATATTTTTGCACCTCACAAAAACTATCGATGCATGAATGACTACAGATTTCACAAAATATTTTTTTGTTTAATCCTATTGATTGTGAAATTCGGCGTACCCGGATATGCACAATCACAATCATATGTGGCAGAAGAGGATACAATAGCCGAATACCTGCCTGCCGATTCTCTGTTTGCAAGATATCTGCGTGAGCAGAACGTAGAAATCATCAACAATAATGAACTGAAACTTTTACCAAGCGGAAGAGAAAAGTTCAATGACCTTTTTGAAGAAATCAAAAAGGCAAAGCATCATATTCATTTGGAATATTTTAATTTCAGAAATGATTCCATCGGAAATGCACTTTTCGACCTGCTCGCACTGAAAGTTAAAGAGGGAGTAAAGGTCAGAGCCATGTTCGATGCTTTTGGAAACATGTCGAATAACCGCCCACTCCGAAAAAGATTGCTCAAAAAACTAAGTAAGGAAGGTATAGAAATCGTCACATTCGACCCGATAACATTTCCATACGTAAATCATGCCGCAAGCCGCGACCACCAGAAAATCGTTGTAATAGACGGAAAGGTCGGATATACGGGAGGTATGAATATTGCAGACTATTACATCAATGGACTACCCAAAATCGGAGCCTGGAGAGATATGCATATCCGCATCAAAGGACCTGCCGTGGAAAAACTGCAACAGGCTTTTCTTACCATGTGGAACAAAGAAACCAAACAGCATATAGAAGGTGATGAATTTTTCCCTTTTGGAAAAGATTCTCTGAATGCAGCACCCGTACATGCCGGTCATCAGGTAGCTATTGTACAACGAGTTCCGAAAATATCTCCGGAAGCAATGAGGCACGCCTACATTGCAGCCATCAATACAGCAGAACGAAAGATACAAATCATTAATCCATACTTTACTCCCACTGCCAGCATACGCCGTGCAATCGAAAAAGCTGTCGACCGTGGAGTCAGAGTAGAAATTATGATTCCCGGTAAGTCGGATATCAGCTTTACCCCCGATGCAGCATTCTATCTCGCCAATCAGCTGAGAAAAAAGGGAGCCCATATTTATGTTTACAACGGAGGATTTCACCATTCGAAGGTTATGATGGTAGACGAGCGCTTCTGTACGGTAGGAAGTACAAACCTGAACAGCCGCAGCCTGAGATATGACTACGAGATAAATGCTTTTGTATTCGACCTTCCGATAACCTCACAGTTGACTGACATATTCAGTGCCGACAAGCAAAACAGTACGATTATGACCAAGGAGGTTTACAAGAAACGAACGCCGTGGAAACGCTTTGTCGGATGGTTCGCTCATCTGTTTACCCCCGTGCTCTGATGTATCGGCAACCAAATTAAATTTTTTAAGAAACATTCTCCCGTTAAGTACAATATTTTTCTTATTTTTGCCAAATATGTAACCCCTTAACAAGGCGCAAAAATAGTGAAATGAGAGTAATTGACTTAATCAAATCACCTGAAAAGACTGCCTTTTCATTTGAGATACTTCCTCCATTAAAAGGCACAGGGATAGAAAAATTATACGAAACCATCGATTCCTTACGCGAATTCGACCCGAAATATATTAACATAACTACGCACCGTAGCGAGTATGTTTACCGCGAACTGGGCAACGGGCTATATGAACGTAAGCGAATCCGTCGCCGTCCGGGTACGGTAGCAGTGGCAGCAGCCATACAGAACAAGTATAATATCACGGTAGTGCCGCATATTCTATGTAGCGGATTTACACGTGAGGATACCGAATATGTACTGCTGGACCTGCAGTTCCTGGGCATTACCGACCTGCTGATTTTACGCGGCGACAAGGCTAAACACGAACAAGTCTTTACTCCCGAGCCAGGAGGCTATGCACACGCCGTAGAACTGGAACAGCAAATCAATGACTTCAACCGTGGAGTGTTTGTCGATGGTTCACCGATCAAAGCACCAGTACGACCGTTCAGCTATGGAGTTGCCTGCTATCCGGAGAAGCACGAAGAAGCTCCTAACATGGAACAGGATATCTACTGGCTGAAAAAAAAGGTCGAAGCGGGAGCGGAATATGCCGTAACACAGTTATTTTACGACAACCGCAAGTTCTTCGATTTTGTAGACCGTGTGCGTCAAGAAGGAATTGACATTCCTATCATTCCGGGAATCAAACCGTTCAGCAAACTGTCTCAGTTGTCTGTCATCCCCAAAACATTTAAAGTAGACTTGCCTCAGGAGCTGGCTGTGGAAGCCTTAAAATGCCAGACGGACGAAGAAGCCCGTCAACTGGGAGTGGAATGGTGTATTAACCAGTGCCGCGAACTGATAGCTCACGGTGTTCCCAGCATTCATTTTTATACCGTTGGAGCTACAGAAAGCGTACGCCGCGTAGCAAAAGAAATTTATTAACCGTGTTTTTTAAAGACGTCATAGGACAAAATGAGGCGAAACGCCATTTACTGACACTCGTTCACGAGGGACGAGTGCCACACGCTATACTGTTCTGTGGTGCAGAAGGTACAGGCAAATTACCACTGGCATTGGCACTGGCACGCTATCTGTGTTGCGAAAATCCGGGTGAAGAAGACGCCTGCGGTAAATGTCCTTCGTGTATAAAAATGAACAAACTGATACATCCCGACGTTCATTTTGCTTTTCCGGTCATCAAGAAAAAAGCCGGACGCGACACCGTATCCGACGATTTCATTGATGTATGGCGACAGCAGATTATCGATTCGCCTTATTTTTCGCTTGCCAACTGGCTGGCACGCATGGGAGCAGAAAACCAACAGGCACAGATTTTTGTACGCGAGAGTGATGAAATTCAACGGAAACTTTCTCTGAAAGCGGGAGAGGGAGGTTATAAAATCATGATTGTATGGCTTCCGGAAAAGATGAATGCAGAATGCGGAAACAAGTTACTAAAACTCCTTGAAGAGCCGCCCGCCTATACCTTGTTCTTACTGGTGAGTGAAGCACCTGAAAATATCCTGCCTACCCTGACCAGCCGTATGCAGCGCTTCAATCTGCCTCCATTGAGTGAGGATGACATAGCCGGACTATTACGTACACGATACATGCTCCAGCCGGACGATGCAGCCGATATCGCACACCTATCTGCGGGAAGTGTATTGCGGGCAATAGAAAACATACATCTGGGAGAAGAGAACCGCCTCTTCTTCGAATTGTTCACTTCGCTGATGCGACTGGCTTACGCACGACGCTTAAAGGAGATGAAAGCCTGGAGTGAACAAGTTGCTGCATTAGGCAGAGAACGACAGAAAAATCTACTGGCATACTGCCAGCGCATGATACGGGAAAACTTTATATATAACTTCCACTGTTCGGAAATGAATTTTCTGGGACGTGAAGAAGCTCAATTTGCTTCTCGATTTGCTCCTTTCGTCAACGAAAGAAACGTCATGGGTATCATGGATGAGCTGGAGGAAGCCGGACGACATATCGAACGGAATGTAAACCCTAAATTCGTATTCTTCGATTTCGCCCTGAAAATGATTGTACTACTAAAGAATTGAAACTATGAACAAATTTATACTGAAAAACGGAAGTGGCTCGCTTTGCTGTAAGGGCTGCGGAAGACAAGATAATAAACTGAATACCTACGACTGGCTGGCAGATATACCAGGCAACAGCGAAGAACAGGATATGGTGGAAGTACAGTTCAAAAATACCCGGAAAGGATATTTCAAGAACAGCAATCACCTGAAACTGGAAAAAGGTGACATCGTAGCCGTAGAAGCCAGTCCGGGTCATGATATAGGTACTGTAACGCTGACAGGACGCCTTGTACCGTTACAGATGCGTAAGGCTAATATAAAGCCGGATGCTGAAATACGCCGTGTATACCGCAAGGCAAAACCGGTGGATATGGAAAAATATGAGGAAGCCAAAAGCCGTGAACATGCTACAATGATTCGTTCACGCCAGATTGCTGCCGAACTGGGGCTGCAAATGAAAATTGGCGATGTGGAGTATCAGGGCGACGGAAACAAGGCTATCTTCTATTATATCGCTGATGAACGAGTAGACTTCCGTCAGCTTATCAAAGTACTGGCCGAAGCTTTCCGCGTACGCATCGAAATGAAACAGATCGGTGCCCGTCAGGAAGCAGGACGCATCGGCGGTATCGGTCCTTGCGGACGGGAACTGTGTTGCGCTACATGGATGACAAACTTCATTTCTGTATCTACAGGGGCCGCACGCTATCAGGATATTTCGTTAAATCCTCAAAAGCTGGCAGGACAATGTGCCAAGCTGAAATGTTGCCTCAACTACGAAGTAGATGCCTACGTAGAATGCCAGAAACGACTTCCCAGCAAAGAGATTACGCTCGAAACAATGGATGCGACATACTATTATTTCAAGGCTGATATTCTGAAAGGAGAAATCATTTATTCTACCGACAAGAGTTTCCTTGCCAACGAAGTTACTCTTACTGCACGTCGTGCCTTCGAAGTAATCAACATGAACCGTCGTGGTGAAAAGCCTGAAAAATTAAATGACAATGGGATGCATGAGCCAGCACGTCCGAAAGATTTGCTGGAGCAGGAAAGCGTAACCCGTTTCGATAAAAGCCGGAATAATAAGAACCGAAAGAAAAAAAGAAACGGAGAGGCTCGTCAGGCTAATGTACAACAGGATAACAATGCTCAGAAGCTTCTACCCAACAAGGATATGCCTAATCAGGAAAAGGTTGAGAATCAGGTAAAGGTAGAAAATAATACAGCAGCTTCTGCAAATATCCCTACAACCAACGGAAAAGAAAGACGGAAAGAAGACCGTCAGGGAGAAAAACGCCGGAATGACAGAGGAAATCGTCCTCAGAAGCAAGGAAATGCTCCGCGTCCAGCCGACAACAAACAACAACCGGGTCAACAGCCGGAGGTACGTGCCCAGCAACAGCAGCCGGAAGGGAAAAAACAAGGAAACGCTCCCCGTCCGGCCGACAACAAACAACAGCCTAACCAGCCGGAAGCACGTGCCCAGCAACAGCAGCCGGAAGGGAAAAAACAAGGAAACGCTCCCCGTCCAGCCGACAACAAACAACAGCCTAACCAGCCGGAAGCACGTGCCCAGCAACAGCAGCCGGAAGGAGGCAACAGACAACCTAACCGTCCACGCCGGCAGGTACGAAAAAACAACAATGAAATAGCATGACCACACTAAAAACTTCATCATATATCCGCACCGCGGGGGGAATATTAAGCTTATTATTCTCCCTGGCGGCCTGCAATGATGATACCGTCTACCATACTTACCAGAACCTAAGTGAAAATGGATGGCCTAAACAAGATACCTTGAAATATACCCTACCATCACAACTAACCAGACATCATTATAGTCTGGAAATAGGATTAAGACATACAGAAAACTATCCATATCAGGATATATGGCTGGAAGTACTTTACCCGCTCACTCCCGACAAACGCCCAGACACATTACATTTGAAACTGGCTGACAAGTGGGGAAACTGGAAAGGAAAAGGCACATCGGGAAACTTATACCAGTTTACCTTTACTGCCAATGAACCGATCTATCTCTCGACAGCCGACAGCATGCTGCAAATAGTTCATATTATGCGCGACAAATCGCTGAAGGGAATCAGTGATGTAGGTATGCGTCTATCAACTTTCACGGGCAGCGTCAATACGCAGAAAGACAAACAGTAAAATGGTAAATCCCCAAAGCGAAGAACCTCCGTAACTGAAGAAAGGAAGAGGAATACCGATAACAGGAGTCAGTCCGAGAACCATTCCAATATTAACAAACAGGTGGAAGAAAAAGATACTTAACACACTATAGCCATATACCCTTCCGAAACGCGTGCTTTGCCGCTCGGCAAGATAGATTAACCGCCATATCAATGCGGCAAACAGCAAAATCACGATAGAGGAGCCTACAAAGCCCTGCTCCTCTCCTACGGTACAAAAGATAAAGTCGGTATCCTGCTCCGGTACATACTTCAATTTGGTCTGAGTACCGTTCAGAAATCCTTTTCCCAGAAATCCTCCCGAGCCAATAGCTATCTTACTCTGGTTTACATTATAACCGGCACCTGTAGGATCATCTTCCATTCCTAACAATACTTTAATACGTATCTGCTGATGAGGTTCAAGCACTTCATTGAACACATAATCGGCAGAGAAAAGAAATCCTACCGAACCTATTGCAAAAACCAATATATACAGATAGTTGCGAATGCGCTCATGCAGAAATAAATAAACCAAATAAATACATAGGGCTCCGCATACTACACCTTGCAAATAAACGACATTAAACGGTATGACGTACAAAGAGAACAGCCACCCCAACAACATCGAACCAATGCCAAAAGACAGAATATAAATTACCGCCCGTTCGCTGTTTTTACAATATGCCTTTACCAGCAATGACGTAAAAAGTACAATCAATCCCAATACGGCAAATTCTCCCAACGAAGTAAAGCCATCGGCCATCAGTTCATTACTGAAACGGATTCCGACAATAAAATAAATTACGGCACATACTCCGGCAAACAAAATAGACCCTGTCATTCCTTCCCGATACAGAACAAGGAAGAATGACAAATAGACCAAAGCCGAACCTGTTTCTTTCTGGCAAATAATCAGTAACATCGGAACAAGGATAATGGCAAGGGCAACCAGCATCTTCCGTCCCCGTTCCATGGAAAAGGTATATTCGCCCATATACTTGGCCAAAGCCAGTGCTGTAGCAAACTTGGCAAACTCGGCAGGCTGCAAACTAACCGGGCCCAATACAATCCACGAACGCGATCCCTTAATCTCATGCGGATTGAATATCGTTCCGAAAAGCAACAGCAACAAGATTCCGTAAATCAGATAAGCATATGTATCATACAAACGATCTTCCAGCATCAGCAGTACAAAACCTAATGTGAAAGAACAACCAATCCACATCAACTGTTTTCCGGCACGTGTCGTAAAGTTCAGAAAATCCGGATCACCGTAATCATAACTGGCTCCGCATACGCTGAACCAGCCACATACGATCAAGACGAAATAAAGAGCTATCGTCCACCAGTCAACCGTTTTCCATAAACTATCTTTCCTGTAAGCCATAATCAATTCTACGGTTTTGAATATCGGTAGCCAATGCCTCATCTGCTTCGGTCAGCTTCCCGGTCAAATATTTTTCTATCATCAGTCGCCCGATAGGTACTCCGTATGTAGCACCCCATCCACCATTCTCTACATAAACGGCAATGGCTATTTTCGGATTATTCATCGGGGCAAATCCCATAAATGCAGAGTGGTCTTTCCCATGATTCTGTGCCGTACCAGTTTTACCACAGACCTCCAGTTCCGGAATATTTGCCAAACTACACGTACCTCCCAATACAGCCGCACGCATACCTTGCACAACTTCGTCGTAATGGCTTTTTTCTACTTTCGTATAACGTCGGGTCACATACATCGAATCAAGCGCTTCTCCTTCTACTTCCTTCACGACATGAGGAGTTACAAAATATCCCCGATTAGCAATGGTTGCTCCCAAATTGGCAATCTGCAAAGGCGTAGCCGTAACCTCTCCCTGACCGATTGCAATACTGATGATGGTCAAACCATTCCACGAACGGCGATATGCCTTGTCATAATATTGTGCGTTAGGGATCATACCACGCTTTTCGCCCGGCAAGTCAATACCCAACTGATAACCGAATCCCATAGATACCATATAATCGCGCCATGTATTCATGGCTTTCTGCACGGAACCATATTTCTGACGGGCTCCGATCATATGAAACAATCCCCAGCAGAAATATCCGTTACAAGAAGTAGCGATAGCAGGTATCAAAGCCAAAGGAGACGGATGAGAGTGACAACCGACATGAAGTCCCCGGTACGAAAATCCTCCGCTACACGGATACATTGTACCCGGAGTAATGATACCCTCCTGCAGAAAGGTCAAGGCCTGAGTGGTCTTAAACGTAGATCCCGGTGGATACGTTCCCATGATTGCACGGTTCAGCAAAGGCTTCCACGGATCTTTCGACAGCTCGATGTGATTCTTGCCTCGGCTACGGCCAATCATCAGACTGGGATCGTAAGTAGGTGATGATACCAGACAAAGCACTTCACCCGTAGAGGGCTCAATAGCTACAATACTGCCAATTTTACCTTCCAGCAATCTCTCGCCCAACATTTGAAGTTCAATATCCAGACTCAGCGTCAAGTTCTTTCCCGGTACAGGTGCCTTATCGAACTTTCCATCCATATAATTCCCCTGTATACGTCCGTGTGCATCGCGAAGCAGAACTTCCACCCCTTTTTCTCCCCTAAGTTGTTTCTCATACGAACGCTCAACTCCCAGCTTTCCGATGAAATCACCCGGAAGATAATAGTCATCATCCTCCATCTCCTGCTTGGAAACTTCGGCAATATCACCTAAGATGTGCGCCCCCGCATTATAATTATACTGCCGGATAGTACGCCGCTGTATGTAAAAGCCGGGAAACTTAAAAAGTTTTTCCTGAAAGATACCACAATCCTCAGCAGAGAGCTGAGTCAGAAAGACCTGATTGGTATATGGAGAATATCCGGGATTCAAACGCCGGTCCTTCATGTCGTGAAACTTACGGCGTACAAACTCGGGCGTTATCCGCAGTGTACTGCACAAATCGGCAGTATCCAGCGAGGTAATTTCCTTCATGACAACCGTTATGTCGTAAGCCGGCTGATTATAAACCAGCAACTTTCCGGTACGGTCGTATATCACGCCCCGGCTCGGATATTGAATTTTTTTCAGAAATGCATTGCTGTCGGCATTCTTCCGGTAGTCATCATTCAATATCTGCAAGGCAAACAAGCGAATAATAAAAAGAGCAACTACCGTCAGGACGACACCACCTATGACATATCTTCTTTTTGACAGCTTATAATTCCGATCCACTATTTCTTCCTCCTTATAGT
>ULZG01050006.1_pt1 | contig 11545 bp, 9 predicted proteins | sample 1962881 | NCBI WGS metagenome assembly ULZG01 (sample SAMEA4835883, study PRJEB28245) | human gut metagenome | biome: gut microbiome; material: fecal sample | place: Denmark | collected 2008 | reverse complement strand
AAGCCCTGCTGACCCTGTGCGGGAGCAAGGCTTTTTTTGATAGGTCAAGATTGAACGGTCGATAGAATATCAGGCGCATGGCGGCATCCTCCTAGAGCCGCCAAATCGCTTTTGGGCTGATGGGTTCTGTCCGGGGGTTGATTTGCTAAAAGCAAAAGAGCCGACAACCCACGTATATGGCGGACTATCGGCTCTGTGATTAGGAATCAGGCTCTTTCAGTATAATGATTTTTTGTTTATGCACTGCAATCAGTGTTTCTCGATGACATTTCGGACAATATAAAGGAAAATCCTCCAAAATGGTGTCTTCTCGAACTTTTATTCGTGTTTTTCGATTGCAAATGGGACATAAAACCCATTTAGTAGCACTCACGGCAAATCTCCATTCAAAAGTAGTATATCGCTTATCCTTTACCCTTGTTCATTCAGGCACACGCCGTTGGTTTTGATGACATTCTGATACCAGTAAAAGGAATCCTTTTTGTAGCGTTCCAGCGTACCGGTGCCGTCATCGTTGCGGTCTACATAGATAAAGCCATACCGTTTTTTCAACTGTGCCGTAGACGCGCTTACGAGGTCAATACAGCCCCAGCTGGTGTAGCCCATGATGTCCACACCGTCCCGGAGGGCGTTGCCCACCTCAATGAGGTGGCGGCGCATATAGTCGATGCGGTAATCATCGTGGACGGTATAGCTGCCCTTGCCGTCCGGCACCAGCTTGTCCACGGCACCCAGACCGTTTTCTACAATGAACAGAGGCTTCTGGTAGCGGTCATAGTATTCGTTCAGGACAACGCGCAGACCCACCGGGTCGATCTGCCAGCCCCACTCGCTTTCTTTCAGGTAAGGGTTCTTGGCACCGCCCAGCAGGTTGCCTTCGCTGGGGATATAGGGTTTTGTCGTTTCGCAGGCACTGACATAATAGCTGAACGAAATGAAGTCTACGGTGTTCTTCAGGGCTTCTTCATCGCCCGGTTTCATCTGGATATGAACGCCCTGTTCGTCCAGATAATCGTTCAGATACTTCGGGTAATAGCCACGGGCCTGCACATCGCCGAAGAAGTAGTTTTTCTGTTCGGTTTTCAGGGCGGCAAGCACATCGTCCGGGTTCGGGGTCAGCGGATAGGTAGGCATGGCGAGAATCATGCAGCCCACCATAGCACCGGGCATCATTTCATGTGCTAACTTGACCGCCTTGGCCGAGGCTACCAGTTCGTGGTGAATGGCCTGATACAAGTCCTGCTGGGTCAGCTTGTCCATCGGGGTCATAATGCCGCCGCTCATCAGCGGAGAATGCAGGATGGAGTTGATCTCGTTGAAGGTCAACCAGTATTTCACTCTGCCCTTATACCGTGCAAACAACACCTTGCAGAAGTTCAGATAAAAGTCGATGAGTTTACGGCTGTGCCAGCCATCGTATTCTTTTGCCAGATTCAGCGGCGTTTCGTAATGGCTGATGGTAACCAGCGGCTCAATGCCGTACTTTTCGCACTCGGCGATCACATTGTCATAGAATTGCAAGCCCTTTTCGTTGGGCGTAGTGTCATCGCCATTCGGGAAAATTCGGCTCCATGCCATCGAAAAGCGGAACACCTTAAAACCCATTTCTGCAAAGAGCTTGATGTCCGCCTTATAATGGTGGTAAAAGTCAATCGCCACCAGCTTCATGTTGTCGGGGGTCGGCTCTGCGGTTGGTTCGCCCTTGATGCCGTGGGGCATGATGTCCTGAATGGACAACCCCTTGCCATCTTCGTTGTAGGCACCCTCGCACTGATTTGCGGCTGTTGCACCGCCCCAGAGGAAGTTTTCCGGGAATTGAATCGGTTTCATAGCAATACTCCTTTGTCGACTTATTTTTAAGCAAAAAGCGGAACATCTTTCCCCGCAGGCCGGTCAAGATGTTCCGCTTCCGTGATTGGAACAGAGGATTCTGTTCCGGCACCTGTGAAACTCCTATGACGGATAACTAGGGGTGCCTGAATGGGGAATTATTTTTCGTCCTTATAAGTTACCAGAACGGCAACAAAGGCTGCAACGGTGCAGGCCAGAGAAACCACGACCGCTGCGATCATACCGCTGACATCGTTGGTAGCGGTGTTCACGAAGGAAGGCCACGAGAAGATACCCAGTGCGCCGATGTTGTACTGCACGGTGTTCAGTGCGCCCAGCACACCGCCGCCGATGGCAGAAACCACACAGGTGATAATGAAGGGGGTCTTCTTCGGTAGAGTGATACCGTAGATAGCGGGTTCGGTCACACCGGCAATGGCAGAGATGAAGGCCGGCGGGCAGAGGCTCTTGAGCTTCTTGTTCTTAGACTTGATCCAGATAGCAACCACGGCACCGGTCTGTGCAAAGGTGGTGCCCAGCATACCGGCGAGGATGAAGGTGAAGCCGTTGACGCTGACATCGTTGATGCCCAGCGGAACCAGTGCCCAGTGCAGACCGAACATGACCAGCACCTGCCACAGACCGCCGACCACAGCACCCAGCAGAACGGAGCTGATGCTGTTCAGGAAGGTAAAGACTGCGCTCAGACCCTGTGCGGCAATGGAAGTGACCGGGCCGATGACCCACAGCGTCAGGCAGAAGGTCACGCCGCAGGTAATGAGCGGCACGGCAAACAGCTTGATGCTGCTGGGAATGTGCTTTGCATACAGCTTTTCAAACCATGCTGCGAACGCAATGGAGCAGATGATGGGGATGACGCTGGAAGTATAATCACCGGTTGCGGGCATCACCACCGGGATACCGAACAGGCTGTCATGCACCATGGTGCTGGAACCCAGCAGATAGGGGTACAGGATAGCGGCACCGATCGTCATACCTTCCAGCTCCGGCAGACCAAACTTCTTGGAGGCAGTGTAGGCCAGCAGGATAGGCATGAAGTAGAAGAAGCAGTCGCCCAGCGAGTAGAGGATGTTGTAAGTAGAGCCTGCACCGTCCAGCACACCGGCAGCTACCAGCATGGCCAGCACACCCTTAATGATGCCGCAGGCTGCCAGCACACCCAGACAGGGGGTGAATACGCTGGTCACGATACTGATAAAGGCATCGAACGGATTCTGCTTTTTCTTGGCCGCAGGAGCTGCTTCAGCAACAGCTGTACCATCTTCGTCCACGGCACCGCCGGGCTTGATGTGCCCCACAGCACACACGGCATCATACACATCGCTGACCTCATTGCCGATGACGATCTGATACTGACCGCCCTTCTGGATGACCGAAGCGATGCCATCGGTCTCTTTCAGAATTTCTGTCTGTGCCTTGCTCTCATCATTCAGCGTGAAACGCAGTCGGGTGATGCAGTGGGTCAGAGAGATAATGTTGTCTTTTCCGCCGACATTCTGGATGATGATGCGGGCAAGACCATCGTACTTACTTGCCATAATCGTGTTCTCCTTTTCTTTTTAGATTTGTTCCAGATCGGGGAGCGGAATCCTGCTTTTCCGCTCCTTGCCGCGCTGGAACTCTTTCTGGTTTCATTATAACCGTTTGCCCCCCTGAGCAGAATCTCCGTTTTGTTCACCTGTTAGTACTCAAAGGTTCATACCCTTTGCTTTCTTCATTATCAAAAACAATTACCTCCGCATGATCTATTGAAGCTCATCGTCAAAGCTGCTGTCTTACTCTTTCACAATGCGGCTCCCGCCAAACACATGCGACATTTCCATGTGCGCCAGTGCTTCGTCAATCAGCGCCACTTCTGCGGCAGACAGCACAATATCCGCTGCACCGGCGTTTTCCTGTAAACGGTTAAGTTTCCGGGTGCCGGGGATTGGTACGATATAAGGCTTTTTGCACAGCATCCACGCCAGTGAGATCTGGGCAGGTGTTGCATTTTTCTCGGCGGCAAGACGGTGTAACAGTTCCAGCAGGGCGCGGTTCTGGTCAATGCTGTCTGGCTGGAACTGCGGCATGACGCTGCGGTAGTCCGTGCCTGCTTCAAACTTGGAAGTCTTATCGTATTTGCCGGAGAGAAAACCGTTTGCAAGCGGCGAGAATGCCACATAACCAATGTGCAGTTCTTCCAGAACCGGGAACAGGCTTTCGTACCAGCGGGCCATCATGGAGTAACGGTTCTGGATGGCCGTTACCGGGCAGACTGCGTGTGCTCGGCGGATGGTCTCCTCGGTGGCTTCCGAAAGGCCCCAGTGAGTGATCTTGCCCTCCAGAATCAGGTCAGCCATTACACCGGCCACTTCCTCAATGGGTACCTTGGGGTCAAGCCGATGCTGATAATACAGGTCAATATGGTCGGTGCCCAGCCGCTTGAGGGAGGCATCTACCGATGCACGGATAACTTCCGGGCGGGAATCCGGCACCAGCGGCTTGTTGACTGCCGTACTGGTCATGTCAAAATGGATGCCGAACTTGGTCGCCAGAACGATTTTATCTCGGTAGGGTTTCAGGGCAGCACCCACCAGTTCCTCGTTGTCGTGGGGATTATCCGGTGTGCCGTAGACTTCGGCGGTGTCAAAGAACGTATAGCCCATACCCACGGCCTGCGCCAGCAGTTCGGTCATTTCCTTCTTGTTGGCAGGTGCGCCGTAGGCATGGCTCATGCCCATACAGCCCAGACCAACAGCAGAAACGGTCAGGTCGCTGTCCAAAGTACGATACTTCATGTTAAAATTCCTCCTTATTTGCAAAAACACTTTCCAGCCATGCGGCGTAATCGTTCACCCAGCCGCCATCCGAGCCAAAGCCGTGGGGCCAGCCATTCAGCACGATGCGTCCGGTGGAAATGCCCATATTCCGAATCACATCATACTGCTGCTGGAATTGGCGGTAGAAGGGGTCCTCCGTGCCGTAAACGTAGAATGTTGGCGGCAGATCACCCTCGGCCAGCCAGTCCGGGTCCATGTTGCCCACGCTGAGCCGCCCATAGAACGAATAGATCATGCCCGCTGCCGAAGCGTGAGCCGGAACAGCATCCAGCGCATCGGGTACATAGCTTTCATCCAGAGCAGTGCCGTTGACATCTTCATCGTAGTGCATCAGAAATTCGCCCGCCTGAATGCCGCCTGCGGAAAAGCCCATAACTGCAATATCGTCAGGGTCAATGCCGTAAACATCCGCATTCTGCCGCACAAAGCGGACAGCCCGCGCTACATCCAGCGCGCCTTCCTCCTGCGTGTAGGGCGACAGACGGTAATCTACGATGAAGGTCTGGAAGCCCAGCTCCCGTAGAGCCGCTGCCGTGGGCAGAGAATCGGTATAGTTTCCACGAAACTGATACGCACCGCCTGCCATCAACACCACAGCACCTTTCGGTTGTACTCCGGTGCGGACGGGAATTGCCGTCACATAGGGGCGGAAATCCCAGTTGTCAAAATAACCGGTCATTGCAGCGGTAAACTGCGTTTTAGCCGGAACGTTGCCTTCTTCCCACAGGTACAACGCCTGAATATGGTTAGGATCTGCCGAGGTGTTCAGCACGGTCGCATTGTCCACTGGTTCCGGCATCTTTTGCAGCATGGCGGTACGGGAATAATCCTCGATTTTTCCAGTGCCGTAGTTGTATGCTGCCGGGAAATCATCCGGCGTTGCAACGGTGTCGGCAGAAGTGCCGATGCGCAGGTCGCTGCCTGCCGGGAACGAGCTGCTTTCGGTTTCATTTCGTTTCGTCATAGCATCCTCGATGGCGGAAACTCCGCTTTCCAAATTGCTGCCGGGGGCTTCTGCGCGGCTGGTGTCGCAGGCCGAAAGGCCGACAGCAAGTACTGCCGCGAGAAGCAGTGCAGTCCATTTTTTCGTCATAACAGTTTCCTCACGGTTTCAGGTGTTTTCTTCCCAGAACGCTACGGCATGATCGAGCCAGCCTTCGGCAGAGGTGCCGGTGCCCAAGCCAAAACCGTGGGCAAGGCCCGGAAAGACTTCGATCTCGGCAGGGGTGCCCTGAGAGCGGATGGTTTCAATGCGCCAGCGCATCACGCGTTCGTCTGCGATGGAGTCCCGGTCACCCACACAGGCATAAGTGGGCGGCTCGTTGCCGTAGACTTCCCCCAGCCCGGTGTACTGCATGATGACGGCTCCCGGCTGCGGATACGCCTGTTCACCGAAGGATGCCGTGCCGTAGCTGCCCAGCCACGCCGCCATCCGTGCCCCGGCAGAACCGCCCCAGAGGGAGTAGCCGCTGGTGTCTACTTCCAGTTCCTCCGCATGGGTAAAGACAAAGGCAATGGCCCGTGCCAGATCTTCGCAGGCGGTCTGTGCGCCGGGGCGGTAGATGAGCGCAAAAGCGTTGTACTCCTTGCGGGAAAGTTCCAGTGCATGAGGAAAGCTGTCCTGCATGGCCCCCACATACGCAAACGCACCGCCTGCGTTGCAGATGGAAAATTTTGCGCCGGGATTACCCTTGAAGTAGAATAAGCCGGTGTCAGCTTTGTCCGGGTCAGCGGCTTTTTCGTCCTCGGTGTAAATATCGTAAAAGATGGTCTGCCCGTCCGCTGCACGCTGGCGCAGGGTATTGCAGATGTCCACTGTTTCGTCCGGGTCGATGTTGTTATAGTAGGTAAGATGCAGCTGCTCCAGCGTGTCGCCGCTGTAATAAGAGCGTTCCACAGGGAAGATCAGCCGCCCATAATCACCGAAAACCGGGTCATTCCGTACGGTTTCGATGGGCGTGGTGCGGGTATAAGTTTGGGTGGTCGTTTGCATGGAATCCTTTCTTTCCGGGGTGGAGGAACTGGGTGCAGCACCTGCCCGGCAGCCTGCCAGAAGCAGCCCTGCACCCGCCAGAAGTTTTGTGAATTGCCGTCGGTTCAAAATTTCTCTCCTATCACTTGTGTTTGGAAACGATCCAGTTCAGAATATCGGCATCATCAAAGACAACATTTGCAGCAGCATGGTAGACGTGAAGCCCCTGCGCATCGAAAAAGGCGTTGTCCGGGGTCTGCATTTGCAGCACGGTGTCGATTTGTTCATCCGTCCAGCCTGCGGCGGCGTAAGCATCGTGCAGACCGTTGTAGGCATCCCGTGCTTTCTGCACACCGTAGTATTCATCGCCCTGCGCCATGTAGATGTAGACCGCCACGCCGTTTTCTGCAATGGGCGCAAAACCGCCGTCCCACTGGGATGCTCCATGCAGATAAGCTGCATACAGGTCAGGCCGCATGGCAACTGCCCGCGACATGGTTTCGCCGCCAGCCGAGTAGCCTGCGGCGTAAATGCGGGCGGTATCTACGGCAAAGTGATTGATAAAATACTCCGTCAGAGCGATGGCCTGCCGCGCCGAAGTGTCGCCCCAGTCGGTGAGCTGGGCAGACACTACGATCATATCCTGTCCAAGGTTCGTCCAGCTGGTGAACCCCGTCCAGTCCAGATTGCTGCCGGAGGAAGATTCCCCGAACCACATCATGTTATAGCCGGGCATGACCACCATCATGGGGTACTTCCGGGTGGGGTCGTAATCCTCCGGCAGGTAGTAGCTGTAATGGATGAGCCCCTCAGTGCTGTCCAATGTCTGCTCCCGGACAAGCCCAGTCTGGATGTTTCCGGTTTCCGAAGAAGCACTCTCCGAAACAGCCGAATCCACTTCGGACGAGGTCGTGATGGATGTGCTGGCCGAAACCGAAGAAACCGTATTGACTGGCACAGAGGATGCCGCCCCGGTGCAGGCGGATAATAAAACGGTCAAAGCGGTGGAAACCGCGAAAATCACGCTGCGCATAAAATCACCTCGCAAAAATCAGGGAAATGGGAAAGCCGGGACGTTTCCGTCCCGGCTTTCCCTGCAACAAAGAAGGAGGAATATGGAACACTTCCTCAATGATGGAAGTTTGTGAAGACAGCAGGTTCTTTTTCGGGCAGGCCGATCTGTTGCTTGCCTATCTGGATACTCTTCATCAAAAAGGCCATGTTGCGGCCAAGGGTGCGCATGGTCTGCAAGCCCTCGGCATCTTTCTTGACCTCCTCGGCAGAGCCGCCGTAGACCATGTTCCAATACTGGCTGCTGGCCACTGGCATCCCACACATGGTAAAATATTTGTTCAGCACATCGTAGGAAGCAGTGTTGCCGCCGCGCCGACAGGTCACGACCGAAGCACCCACTTTCATGGTCTTGTCGATGTTCAGGGTACTGAAGAACAGGCGGTCCATAAAGGAGATCGCGCCGCCTGCCGGGGAACCAAAGTACACCGGTGCGCCAATGACAAAGGCATCGGCTTCAGCCAACTTGGGGGCTACTTCGTTGACAATATCATCAAAGACGCACTTGTTGGAGCCGGTGCTGTGGCAGCGGCGGCAGGCGATGCAGCCCCGGATGTCCTTGTTGCCCACATGGACGATCTCGGTTTCAATGCCCTCGGCTTCCAGCGTATTTGCCAGTTCGGTCAGGGCCGTAAAGGTGCAGCCGTTGGGCCGCGGACTGCCGTTGATGAGCAATGCTTTCATACAAACATTCTCCTTTTGATTTACCCTCTATTTCAAAAATTACCGCAAGAGAAAATTCTCCTCACACAAAAGCTCTGCTTACAGGTTCAGGCCATTTACCCAGCTTGCAATGTCAGCTTCACTGCTGCCGCGGCTGAACCGCTGGCCGTCCAGCCAAGTGCCGGCGTCCGCCAGTTCTGCCAGCAGCTCACCGCTCTGGCCGATGCCGGAGGAAGTCGAAGTGCAGAACGGAATGACCGTTTTGCCGGTGAAGTCATTGACGGCAACAAAGCTGCTCATGGGCCATGCGGCGATGCCCCACCAGATGGGGTAGCCGATGAACACGGTGTCGTAATCGTCCCAGCCGTCCACATCGGTGCTTTCCAAAGCCACAGCACGAAGGTCCTCGTCGTTGTGTTCACGGGAAACGCGGCTGTCATTGTTCGTCCAAGTCAGGTCATCGGAGGTATAAGGGTCAGACGGAACGACTTCAAACAGGTCAGCACCCACGGTGTCGGCGATGGTCTGCGCTACGCCCTGTGTAGTGCCGGTGGCGGAGAAATACACCACCAGCGTTTTGCCCGTAGTCGTTACCGTGCTGGTAGCTTCCGAAGAAGCAGCCGCGCTGGATGCGGCTTCACTGGAAGCCACAGAAGAACTGCTCACACTGCTAGCGGAATTGCCGGAGCAGGAAGCCAGCAGCAGGGCGGCAGCAGATGCGCCGGCAACCTGCAAAAACTGGCGGCGGGAAATTTTATTCTTCATACGAAACACACCTCTATCTATGTAAAATGCCGGGAATCTCAGAGAACCGCTCATGCCAGTGCGCGGCTCTCCAGCCACTGATAAATGTGATCAGCGATCTCTTTGTTGTTCAGCTCTTGGAACATGAAGTGGGAGTTGCCGGTGATGCCGATTTTCGGCAGATCGACCACAGCGCAGTCACCGCCATCGGCATTGTACTGGGCGGCAAAGGCCAGTGCGCCGTCCCGTACCTGCCGCCAGAAGCTGGTGGACATGATATCTTCCGGGCCGTTGTCGATGTAATCGCCAAAGTAGATAGCGATTGGAATACCTGCGCTCAGCAGTTTCGTGTACTGCTCCGAGCCGATGGCAGGGGTTCCGCCCGGCTCAATGGCAACAATGGCGGCAATGTTGTCGGCGGGCACATCCCAGCCGACTGCACCGCCCTGCGAGTGGGTGACGAAAATGGACTTGTGGCCGGTCAGGGTCTGCACGTCCTTCATCACCTCGCCCAGTGCGGCGGCAGCAACTGCCTGATCGAAGTCGCCGGTGTTGGGGGTCATCTGGCGGAAGAACTGATTCTGTGCAGCATCGCCCTCCGGGAACTGGGAGCCTTCGTACCGTTCCGGGGCAACGCGGCCAATGCGGAAGTGGGTGTACCATGCCTGATCGCCGGGCTTGTAGTCCTTGGAGTCGGCAGACCAAGTATCGAGGAAACCGTCCGTGCTCATCTGGGCGGTACTGCCAGCCTCACCACGGCGGGGCTGGTCTACCAAGAACGCAGAGTAGCCGTTGCGCAGAAACAGATCGGCCCAGCCCTGACGGCCGTCCGGGGTGGTTATCCAGCCCATGCGGGACTGTCCATAGCCGTGCAGATAAACCATCGGCCAACCGTTGCTGTCTGCCGGGATTTGATACAGAACATTAGCGTGATCCACATGAGCGGTGTTGCCTGCACGGGTAGTGTCCAGCCAGTTGGTGGTGGCATCATAAGTGCCTGCCACCGGTGCCGTGACCGTGCCGCCGGAGGAGAACATTCCTTGCTTGGCAATCGTCAGCGGGCCGTCCGGGTTCAGGCTGTTCTTTACCCAGCGGCTTACCTTGCCGTTTGTCTCGTCAATGGAAACAGGAGCCGCTGCACCCGTCAGTGCGGAAGCGGCTGCACCACCCACCATGGTGGCGGCAAGAACTTTCAGAAAACTTTTGCGCGTGATCTTATTCATCTGCATTTACCCTTTCATCTGGTTCATTTTCCGCAAAAAACTCTCCGCACACAGCTGCAAACTGCTTGAAATTTACTTCTGATCGTCCACGGGAGGAAACATGGTGGCGAATGCCGCCAGCTTATCCTCCGTGACCTCATAATACCGTTTATCCTTGTTCAGCGTGGTGATCTCCTGCATTTCTGCATCGGTCAGCGCAAAATCGAACACATCGAAGTTGTCGTGGATGTGGGCCGGGTTCTTGGAGCCGGGAATGACCACATTGCCTGCCTGAATGTGCCAGCGCAGAATAATTTGCACGTTGCTCTTGCCGTACTTTGCTGCAAGGCGGGTGAACAACGGCTCTTCCAGCAGGCCCTTGTCAGCGTGGCCCAGCGGATACCATGCCTGAATCACCATGCCATTCTCGGCGAGGAAGGCTTTCAGTTCTTTCTGCTGGGCGTAGGGGTGAACTTCGGTCTGGAGGATGGTGGGCTTGACTTCGCAGATGCTCAGAATTTCTTTGATCTGCTCCTCGTTGAAGTTGGACAGACCGATGGCACGGACTTTGCCCTCCTTGTAAGCCTTTTCCATCAGGCGATAACCGGCAACGTAATCACCGGCAGGCTGGTGAATGAGCAGCAGGTCGATGTAGTCGGTGTCCAGACGTGCCAGCGTCTTGTCCACAGCATCGGCATCGGTGTAGAAGGTCGGCCACAGCTTGGTTTCGAGGAAAATTTCCTCCCGCAGCAGACCGGACTTCTTCATGGCGCGGCCCACGGCTTTTTCGTTGCAGTAGGCGTTGGCGGTGTCGATCAAGCGGTAGCCGTTCTGCAAGGCGCTGACGCAGGAGGCCTCTGCCTCGTCCGGGGTCAAAAGAAATGTGCCAATACCGGCCATCGGCATTTTCACGCCGTTATTGAGAGTTGCGTATTCCATAAAAGATTCCTCCTTAAATGTTCTTTCCAAGTTTCGTGGCTTCGTTTTTATTGGTCACCATGCCGCCGTAGGTCATGCCATAGAGGGCGGCAAAGCGCTTCATGGTGTATTCGCCCGCCTCCAGCATCCACTGTTCCGGGGCAGCGCCCTGAAACACGAAATACAGCTTGCGGCCGGACGGTTCGCCGTTCTCCACCTTGCCGTAGAAACGATCCAGCACATTGCGGACGCTGCCGCAGATGTTGTGCCAGTAAAGTGGCGAGCCGATGACGATGGTGTCCGCC
>ULZG01056301.1_pt1 | contig 11562 bp, 9 predicted proteins | sample 1962881 | NCBI WGS metagenome assembly ULZG01 (sample SAMEA4835883, study PRJEB28245) | human gut metagenome | biome: gut microbiome; material: fecal sample | place: Denmark | collected 2008 | reverse complement strand
TGAGCAACTTTTTGTTGCTCAGGTACTTATAAAAATGCTAACTCATAGTGCTGCGGAAATTAGGCTCTTAAACAATACAAATGGAGAATTTTATTGAAGTGAGAAATGTCACCAAGGCGTTCGACCGTCACGTCGCGCTCAGCGATGTCTCGCTGACCATGCGTCGTGGCCGCGTCTTCGGACTCCTTGGTCCCAACGGTGCGGGCAAGACCACCTTGATCCGTATCCTCAACCGCATCACTGCTCCCGACAGTGGCGAGGTGATCTTCGACGGACGGCAGATGCAGCCCGCCGACGTGGCCCGCATCGGCTATCTGCCCGAGGAGCGTGGACTCTATCGAAAGATGAAGGTGGGCGAGCAGGCGGTCTATTTGGCCCGACTCAAAGGGCTCACAAGGCGCGAGGCCGAGACCCGCCTCAAGGAGTGGTTTCGGAAGTTTGGCATCATGCCCTGGTGGAACCGCAAACTCGAAGAATTGTCCAAGGGAATGGCGCAGAAGGTGCAGTTTATCATCACCGTCCTCCACGAGCCCGACCTGCTCATCTTCGACGAGCCGTTCTCGGGCTTCGACCCGGTCAACGCCGAGCAACTCAAGCAGGAGATTCTTCAACTCAAGGAGAAGGGACACACCATCATCTTCTCGACCCACAACATGGCCAGCGTGGAGGAGATCAGCGACGACATCGCGCTCATCAACCACTCCGAGGTGGTGCTCAAGGGCGACATGAGGCAGATCAAGGAGGCCCACCGCACGGGCCTCTATGAGCTTCAGACGCCCGACGTGCTCTCTGTGGAGCCTGACAGTCCCTTTGACATAGTTCGCCAGGAGGAGCGCGCAGGTATCCACTCCTACTTGCTCAAGGCTCACGGCGACGCCACGGGCAACCAACTGGTCGGCTATCTGGCCGGCAAGGTGGAGGTGCGCGCTTTTGCCGAACAGATCCCGTCGATGAACGACATCTTCCTCCAGCTGATCGGCAAAGACGCGCAGTGGGCCGATGAGCAGATAGAAAACCGTCAGCAGTCGAAGGCGGAAGAAAGTGTGAATCCCTCCAGCAATCTTTAACCCCCCGCAACCATGAACAAAATATTGATTATCATCGAGCGCGAGTTTCTCAAGCGCATTCAGAAGAAGAGTTTCATCGTGCTCACCATTGTCTCGCCACTCATCATGGCCGCGCTCATCTTTGTGCCGCTTTGGCTCTCGTCGATCGAGAACGATGAGCAGCAGCACGTGGCCGTCATCGATCCCTCGGGACAATACTTCAAGGCGCTGAAGGAGACGGAGACCTTCCACTTCACGCTGGTGCCAAGTCTCAACAACGAGATGCGTAGCGAGGAATCTCCCTACGACGCCGTGGTGAGCATTCCCCGCGGACTGCTCGACAACAAGGCGAAGGTCTGTATCTATAGTAGGAAGGAGGTGCCTGTCAACTTGCTCTCCTACGTACAGACGACCCTGGACGATCAGGTGAGGCAGCAGCGGCTGAAAGCCTCGGGCATTGCCCAGCTCGACAAGATCATCAGCGAGGTGGAAAAAGGTACGAAGGTGGAGACCGTGAAGTGGAACGACCAGGGCGACGAGACCATCTCCAGTGGTGTCGTAGCCATGGTGGTGGGATTCCTGTTCACGTTCCTCATTTATATGTTCGTCGTAGGCTATGGAGGCCAGGTGATGCAGAGCGTCATCGAGGAGAAGGCCAACCGCATCGTCGAGTTGATGGTGAGCAGTGTCAAGCCTTTTGAACTGATGATGGGAAAGATTATTGGCGTGATGCTCGTAGGTCTCCTTCAAATGGCTATTTGGGCCATCCTGCTTGTGGTGATTCTCTCGGGCGTGTCCGTCTATTTCGGTATCAACGCCATGGACACGATGTCTGCTGCCAATCCTGCCGTGATGCAGGCGGCTCAGGCCCAGCCCAATGTCGAGGCGCAGGAGATGCTTTCTATGCTTGGCAACTTGCCTTTGGCCGAACTGGCCATCATGTTCCTGCTCATGTTTGTCGGAGGCTACCTCCTCTATGCGAGTTTCTTCGCTGCCACGGGAGCCAGTATCAACGAGCAGGAGGACAGTTCGCAGTTTGTCATTCCCGTCACGATGATCACCCTCTTCGGTCTTTACGCCGCCATGTATAGTGTCGAGAATACCGATGGTCCGCTGGCTTTCTGGACCTCTCTGTTTCCCCTGACCTCTCCCATCGTCATGATGGTGCGCATCCCCTTTGGCGTGCCCTTGTGGCAGGAATTGCTGAGCGTCGTCTTGCTCTACGCCACGGCCTTCTTTATGGTTTGGGCTGGTGGCAAGATCTATCGTGTCGGCATCCTCATGTACGGCAAAAAGCCGAGCATGAAGGAAATCATCAAGTGGATGCGCTACAAATGATGGCGGACAGACAAAGTGGTTCTGCAAGATCAGTAATCAGTAAGCAACAAAGGCTGCGTGGTGTCGAAAGAAGACCAGCGCAGCCTTTTCTGTCTGTGGCGAGCAGCTTTCTGTAGCAAGCAGCTTTCTGTGTCAAGCAGCTTTCTGAGGCAAGTGGTTTGCTGTGGTGAGCGACTTGGCCGTATGTCTCTCAGAGATATTTCGCCCTGAGCACTTTGGGCAGTTTGCTGACGACCAGGTCGTGCGACTCCCTGATCCAGTCTCTTACCAACGGTGTGGCCAATTGCTCATAATATACGTCGCTCCAATGCTTCTTGTTCCAATGGAAGGCTGGCGTCACCGCCTCATACTGCAGGCGCAACGTCTCGTTTCGATCGGGAGGCAATTTGCAGGCAAAGCGTGGCCCGCCCTTCCAGTCTTGTCCCTCTCTACCCAGCCAAAGGCACAGGAAGATTTTGCCTTCCACGCGGAAGGTGACATTGTCCTCGCCAAACGGTTGGTCTTCGGTCACGCCTGGCAGCGAAAGCGCATAGCTCCTTACTTCTTCTATATTCATTTGCTCTCTGATAGTTTTGCTCTATAATAGTTTTGCTCTATAATAGTTTGCTCTATATTCATTTGCTCTATAATTGTTTTGCTCTGTGATAGTTTTGCTCTATAATAGTTTTGCTCTGTGATTATTTCTTGTTCGACTACAATCTCGACTACAATTTTCGACTGGAAAAACGACAGCAATCTCGACTGGAAATTTGGCTGCAAAAATAATGCCAATTCTCGTAGGACCCGCATTTGTCACGCAGCGTGCTTTGTCACTATTTTTTTCTTTTAAAGACTTTTTGTTTGTAATTTCTATAGATTGTCGATATTTAGTTGTACCTTTGCCCCCCGAACGAACATCTAATCAATAGCAAATCATTATGGGAAAGAGAATAACCGACAAAGTGACATGGGTAGGCAAGATTGACTGGGAACTGAAGACCTTCCATGGCGACGAGCTTTCTACCCACAAGGGTACAAGCTACAATTCCTATTTGATCCGGGACGAGAAGACCGTCCTCATCGACACGGTATGGAATCCTTATGACCAGGAGTTTGTGGCCCATCTCAAGGAAGAGATCGACCTCCAAGCAATCGATGCCATCGTGGTGAACCACAGCGAGAGCGACCATAGCGGTGCACTGCCCGTGCTGATGCGCGAGATTCCTGATACGCCGATCTATTGCACGAAGAAGGCGGAAGGCATCTTGCGCGGACTGTATCATAAGGACTGGAACTTCCATAACGTGAAGACGGGCGACACGCTCTGCATCGGCGAGAACACGCTCACGTTTGTTGAGGCTCCGATGTGCCACTGGCCCGACACCATGGTGACCTATGCGGACAGGGAGGAAATCCTCTTTTCCAACGACGTCTTCGGACAGCACTACGCTACGGAGAGCCTTTACGACGACACGGTGAACCAGAAGGACCTGTTTGATGAGGCTGAGAAGTACTATGCCAACATCCTCAATATCTACAACCCGATGGTCAACCGCAAGGTGAAGGAAATAGTAGGCATGAACCTGCCTCTGAAGATGGTCGCTCCGTCCCACGGAGTCATTTGGACCAACCATATCGGCGAGATCGTAGAAAAGTATCTCCAGTGGTCAACCAACTATCAGGAGCATCAGATCACCATCATCTATGATACGATGTGGCAGAGCACGCGACGCATGGCCCAGGCCATTGCCGACGGCATCCGCGATTTCGACCCGACCGTCCGTGTGGTGTTGATGAACGCTGCCAAGGACGACAAGAACGACATTCTCGTCGAGGTGTTCCGCTCCAAGGCCATTATGGTGGGCAGCCCGACGGTCAATATGGGCATTACCTACGCCATTGCCGGACTCCTGGAAATGATCCACGGTATGAAGTGCAAGAACAAGAAGGCTGCGGCCTTTGGCTCCATTGGCTGGGGCGGCGGTGGCGAGAAGCGCATCCAGCAGCGATTGGAGGAAGCGGGCTTCGAGATTGCCGCCGAACCGGGCAAGCAGCTTTGGGCTCCCGACATGGAGGCTGAGCGCAAGTGGCGCGAATATGGCAAAGCCTTCGCCGCTGCCGTGCTTGGCGCGTAATAGTATAAAGAGGCTGTTATCCCAGCTATCATCTCAAAAGGCTGGCAAGGGAATTGGTCCCCTGCCAGCCTTTTGAGCGTCTTTGTGAGCAACGTGTCGCCGTCTTGTTCTTATATCTTGTTGATTTGTTCCTGGGTCAGCCCTGTAGCTTTCAACACTTGTGAGACAGGTATGCCAAGGGAAAGAAGGTTGCGTGCTATCTCCAAACTCTTTTCCAATTCACCTTCTGCTCTTCCTTCTGCTCTTCCTTCCGCTCTTCCCTGTGCTTTTCCTTCTGCTCTTCCTTCCGCTATTCCCTGAGCTCTTCCTTCCTCTATCCCCTCTTCGTAGCCTTCGTAGTGGCTGGTATCAAAAATGCTTTTCATGTGTCGTATAGACTCCATGTGTCGAACGTACGCTCGCTTGTCTTGGTCGGAGAGCGAGTCCACCCGTAGGCATTCGCGCGCCTCGGCGAGGCCTTCGGCCGTGGCCTTGTCGCTAATTTGTCCCGTTTTGAGAAATTCTATCCACTCGTCGAGTGGGGTAGTGGCCACTTTGTCAAAGTCGTTCACGCGCAGTATGTAATATTCCGGAAACAGGTCGCCCGCCTCTTTTCTGCTCATAAGGCTCCGCTCATCGATACCGAAGAACTTCTTGTTCTGACGGACGGAGAGTTTGAGAATGTCATGTGGTTCATGCGCACCCCTAAATTCTGTCTTGCCGTGATACACATAGTCTTTGCCCTGGCCCAATTCGAAATAGACGATGTTGATGGAATAGACTTTACGCACCTTGTCGTAGGGACTTCCCAGCCCAATATATTCCGTGATGGCCTTTGACACACCGTAGAGCATGCGGTGGAAATAGGTGAGCTCGCGGTTGTTCTGCACCTCTATGATGCAGAGTTCTCCGTTCTCGTTCTCTGCCAATATATCCACTCGGTTGTATTTGTCGGTCTCGTCCTCCTGGTTGCTCTCGCTCTCAAGAAACCGTTGTATCTTAAACTTCTTTCCTATCAATGAGGACAGAAATCCTTCCAACACCGCATGATTGGCCTTGTTGCGTAGCAGGCGTTTCATCGCCCAGTCGAACCGTATGTAGTTTTCTCCTATTATCGTCATGTTTCTTGTCGCTTTTGGTTTTCAGCCGCTAAAATACGATTTTCCATCGAATCCACCAAATGTTTAGGCTACAAAAGTTGATAGCGGCCGTTCTGAAAAGTTATTTCCGCTACTCTAAATAAGTTACTTTCGCAACCCCAGATAAGTTACTTTCGTAACTCTAAATAAGTTACTTTCGCTCGGCCAAGCCCTCGTAAAAGGGAAATTCTTCCCTTTTCCTTTGGCTTTGCGCTCGCTTATTCGTAACTTTGCAAAAATTTATAAGTGGGAAAAGAAATGGCGGAAGAAAACCATCGGATACTGCTTGACCAAATAGATTATCCAAGCGACTTGCGCAAACTGGAGGTGAAGGACCTGCCAGAGGTGTGTCGTGAGCTTCGCAGAAACATTATAGAAGAGGTGGCGGTCAACCCCGGCCACTTGGCTTCGAGCCTCGGTGTCGTGGAAATCACCGTGGCCGTACATTACGTGTTCAATACTCCCGACGACCGGATCGTCTGGGACGTAGGTCATCAGGCCTACGGCCACAAGATCCTGACCGGACGCCGTGAGCAGTTTAAGCTCAATCGGAAGTTGGGCGGACTTCGTCCGTTCCCGTCTCCTTTGGAGAGCGAGTACGACACGTTCACCTGCGGCCATGCTTCCAACTCCATCTCGGCGGCGCTGGGAATGGCCGTGGCGGCGAAGCTCGGCGGCAAAAAGACGGAAAACCGCCATGCTGTGGCTATCATTGGCGATGGTGCGATGAGTGGCGGACTGGCCTTTGAGGGACTCAACAATGTCTCCAGCCAGCCCAACGACCTGCTCATTATCCTCAACGACAACGACATGAGTATCGACCGGTCTGTGGGCGGTATGGAGAAATACCTGCTCAATCTGGACACGAACGAGACCTACAACCGTCTCCGCTTCAAAGCCAGCCAGTGGCTGCACGAGCGTGGCTACCTGAACGACGACCGGAGGAAAGGCATTATCCGACTGAACAACGCCCTGAAGAGTGCGTTGGCCCATCAGCAGAATATGTTTGAGGGGATGAACATCCGCTATTTTGGTCCTTACGACGGCAACGACGTAACGGAATTGGTGCGTATCCTCCGACAGATCAAGGATATGAAGGGGCCGAAGCTCCTCCATCTTCACACCAAGAAGGGCAAAGGCTATAAGCCTGCCGAGGAGAGCGCGACGATCTGGCATGCTCCAGGCAAGTTTGATCCCGAGACAGGCAAGCGGCTGAAGAGTGAATCCGCCGAACCGCAGCCACCAAAGTTTCAGGATGTGTTTGGCGAGACGCTGCTGGAACTGGCGCGCCAAAACGACCGCATCGTGGGTGTTACCCCAGCCATGCCCAGTGGTAGCTCGCTCTCCATATTGATGAACGAAATGCCGACCCGCGCCTTCGATGTGGGAATAGCCGAAGGCCATGCTGTCACCTTCTCAGCCGGTATGGCCAAGGACGGGTTGTTGCCGTTCTGTGCTATATATAGTGCGTTCTCGCAGCGAGCCTACGACAGCATCATCCACGACCTCTCGATCCTCAACCTGCCCGTTGTGCTCTGCCTGGACCGATCCGGACTAGTCGGCGAAGACGGCGCGACCCATCACGGTGCGTTCGACATGGCCGCCCTTCGTCCCGTCCCCAATCTCACGATAGCCTCTCCGATGGACGAGCGCGAGTTGCGGCGGTTGATGTTCACGGCTCAGTTGCCCGACAAGGGATCCTTCGTCATCCGCTATCCGCGCGGCCGTGGTGTGCTGACAGACTGGCGCTGCCCGCTCACGGAGGTAAAGGTGGGTACGGGCCGCAGACTGACCGAGGGCGATCCGAAGCCCGGCGACGTGGCCGTGCTGACCATCGGCCCTGTGGGCAATGATGTGCAGCGTGCCATCCAGACGCTGGCCGAGGAAGGCAATCCCCAGCATCACACGATCTTCCATTATGACATGCGCTTCCTCAAGCCGCTCGACGAGCGCATACTGCAGGAGGTGGGCAGTCGTTTTGATCGTGTTGTCACCATCGAGGACGGTATCCGTACGGGCGGTATGGGGTCGGCCGTACTGGAGTGGATGAGCGACCACGGTTTTGCCCCACGCATGACGCGCCTCGGTATGCCTGACCGTTTCGTCGAGCAGGGCACGGTCGGCCAGTTGCGCCACCTCTGTGGCTACGGCTATGAGGACATTAAGGAATTGTTGAGTAAGGAATAAATCAAGTATGAGGATAATTATAGCAGGCGCATTCGCCATCGGGTCGTATCTTGCCAAGTTGCTTTCGCGCAATAAGCAGGAGGTAGTGCTCATGGATCAGGACGAGGAGAAACTGGGCAAGCTGGCCATTGATTATGATCTGCTCACCATGCACGCCTCGGCCACCAGCATCCGTAGTCTGAAAGAGGCAAGGGTGGAGGATACTGACCTCTTCATCGCCGTCACGCCCGATGAGAGCTATAATATGACGGCATGTGGACTGGCGAAGGCGCTGGGTGCGAAGAAGACCGTTGCCAAGATCGACAGTTCGGAGTATGTGGATCCGCAGAACAAGGAACTCTTCCACGAAATGGGCATCAGCAGCATCATCTATCCCGAGATGCTGGCTGCCCGCGACATCATCAATGGCCTGAAAATGTCGTGGGTGCGGCAGCGATGGGATGTCCACGACGGTGCGTTGGTGATGCTGGGCATCAAGCTCCGCGAGACCTGCAAGGTGCTCGACAAGCCGCTCCATGAGATCTCGGGACCCGACGACCCCTTCCACGTCGTGGCCATACGCCGTCGCGGCGACACGATCATCCCGCGAGGAAGCGACGTGCTGAAGCTCTACGACCTCGCCTACTTTATGACCACACGCAACTACATCCCCTATATCCGCCGCGTGGTGGGCAAGGAACACTACGTGGATGTGAAGAACGTGATGGTGATGGGTGGTGGATCCACCGCTGTCCGCGCCATTCGCCAAATGCCGGAATACATGCAGGTGAAGGTCATCGAGAAGAGCGTGGAGCGATGTGAGGCCCTCAACAGTAAGTTTGATGATGACATCCTCGTCATCAATGGCGACGGTCGCGACCTTTCGCTGTTGAGCGAGGAGGGAATCCGCTCTACTCAGGCCTTTGTCGCATTGACAGGGAAGGCTGAGACCAATATTTTGGCCTGTCTGATGGCTAAGCGCATGGGAGTGAGAAAAACGGTGGCGATGGTGGAGAACGTCGATTACGCCTATATGGCGGAGAGCCTTGATATAGGTACGATCATCAACAAGCGCGCCATTGCTGCCAGCCACATCTATCAGATGATGCTCGACGCCAATGTCCACAACGTGCGCTTCCTCATGTCGGCAGACGCCGATGTGGCTGAGTTTGTCCCTGTACAGGGGTCGAAGGTGACGCGCCGTCCCGTCAAGGACTTGGGACTGCCCAAAGGAATGACCATCGGTGGACTGGTGCGCAACGGCGAGGGAATGCTCGTCTCGGGCAACACGCAGATCGAGGCAGGCGATAGTGTGGTGGTGTTCTGCCATAACGTCAGCGTCAAGAAGTTGGAGGGACTTTTCAACTGACCTCCTGCTTGTACAGACAATTAGCGTTCGGACAATAGTGCTGGCAATAAGTGTGCTGGCAATAAGTATAGTGACAATAGTGTACAGACAATTAGCATAGTGACAAAAAGCGCGATATGCTCAATACCAAACTTATTTCCAAAATCTTCGGATCGTTGCTGCTCATCGAGGCGCTGCTTATGTCCTGTAGTTTGGGCGTGGCCCTCTACTATGGCGGCAGCGACGTTATGCCCTTCACGTGGAGTGTCGTCGTGCTTATAGCCGCTGGTGTAGCTTTCCGCTTGCTGGGCCTCAAGGCTTCCAATGCGCTGAGCAGACGCGATGCCTATTTCGTGGTGACGACCGTCTGGGTGCTCTTCACGATCTTTGGCATGATGCCTTTCTTGATAGGCGGATATCTCCATTCGGTGACGGACGCCTTCTTTGAGACCATATCGGGTTTTACGACGACGGGAGCTACCATCATCGACTATCCGGAACGGCTTCCACGCGGCCTGCTCTTCTGGCGTTCCATCACCCAGTGGATTGGTGGTCTGGGTATTGTCTTTTTCACGATAGCCATCCTGCCCTCGTTTGTCGGTGGGTCTACGCGCGTCTTTGCTGCCGAGGCCACAGGTCCGATCGTCACCAAGCTCCACCCCAAGCTCAGCACGGGAGCCAAATGGATTTGGGCGGTCTATGCCGTGCTGACCATCTCCTGCTTCCTTTCTTATAAACTATGCGGTATGAGCTGGTTTGATGCCATCAACTACGCCTTCACCAGTACGGCCACAGGAGGTTTCGCCACGGAGAGCGGATCCATTGCCACCTTCCGCTCCCCTGCAGAGGAATATGTCTGTACGCTCTTCTGCTTCCTTTCGGGCGTCAATTTCACGATGCTCTATGCTGCCGTGGCCCGCTTTCGCATAAAACAGCTCTTCCGCAACAACGAGTTTCGCTTCTATCTCTTCGTCGTCACCTCCTGCACCTTGTTTGTCATGGTGGAACTGATGTGGCACAACCACTACGACCTGGAGCGCGCCTTCCGCAGTGGTGTCTTCCAGGTGGTCTCCTTCATCACGACCACGGGCCTCTTCAGCGATGACGCTTCCAAATGGCCCCATGTCACGTGGTTTGCTCTCATCCTCTGTATGGTTGTCGGCGGTTGCTCTGGTTCGACGAGTGGAGGAATGAAGAGTATTCGTGCGGTGATGATCCTGAAGATCATCCGCAATGAGTTTCGCCAGATTCTCCATCCCAATGCCGTCTTGCCTCTCAATGTCGATGGGCACAATGTCCCCCAGTCGAAGCGCGTCACGCTCTTGGCCTTTGTCGGACTCTATCTGATCCTGGCCTTCCTTCTGGGATTTGCCATGATGGCCTGTGGCGTCGATTCCACCAACTCCTTCACTATTGCCATCAGTAGTATGGGCAATGTGGGCCCGACTCTGGGCCTTGAGATTGGTCCGACGATGTCGTGGGCACAGTTGCCCGATGTGGCGAAGTGGATCTGTGCGTTTCTGATGCTGGTGGGACGTCTCGAACTCTTCACCGTCCTCGTGCTCTTCACCAAGGCATTCTGGAAAGATAACTAACGGGTGTTTTTGGAGAGATAATTAACAGGGTCCAGGTTGACCTCCTCTTGATTCTACGACTCTTCTTGTTCCGATGACATCACCTTCTGCCGCTTCTCCCGCCGCCTCTGCGCCCCGTCTGCTTTGGATCGACCTTCTGCGTGGATTCTTGATGCTTGCCATCATCTTCGACCACACCGAGATCTGCTTCACGGGCGATAATATCGTTCCCTATAGGATGTACGTCCCCGACGTGCTGATGGCCTTCTTCTTCCTTTCGGGCTATCTCTTCTATCGTCCTGAAGGGTTTCGCCTGCGGCATAAGCTGCACTCGTGGCTGCGCGGCGTGCTCATGCCTTATTTTATCTTCACGAGTGCCCTGGCGCTTCCCAAGGCTTGGCTTCATGGAGCCGGCGGATCGCTGTCAGATCTGCTGCTGACCATCCTCACGGGCCAAGGATCATGGTTTATTGCCTCCTTGGCCGTCGCCGAGCTCCTCTTTTGTCTCCTCCTGTGGCTGTCGCGTGCGCGTTGGCGCTGGCTGGCCGGAGCTGGGCTTTTCGCCGTAGCCCTGGCCTATGGCTTCGGTACACGTCGTCTGGCTTTTGAGGCCAACTGGTGGCACGTGAATGAAGCCGTCGTGGCCTTGCCCTCCCTTCTCCTGGGCTATATGGTCCATCGTTTCGATAAGCTCGGGACGCGCTGGCGACTTGGCCTTTTCGCTCTGCTGTTGGTGCTCTCCTTGCCTGTCAATGTCCTTGTGGCGAGTTCTTCGTGGCCTTCTTTCTTGGTAGGCGCGCTCGTTCTTCCCCGCCTGTTTCCTGACTTCGTCACTCAAAAAACACGTATTTTATAACT
>ULZG01065049.1_pt1 | contig 11563 bp, 9 predicted proteins | sample 1962881 | NCBI WGS metagenome assembly ULZG01 (sample SAMEA4835883, study PRJEB28245) | human gut metagenome | biome: gut microbiome; material: fecal sample | place: Denmark | collected 2008 | reverse complement strand
CTCTTTGTCTGCTTGTCCTTGCCTGTCTGCTGGAGAGAGAAACTGTTGAGCATACGTCCATGAGCACTTGTATTGAGAGCTGTCTTGTCGAAGCTAACAGGATATTTTTCATCTGGCTGATCTGGATCAGGTGTCTCTGCCTTCTCGCCGTAAACGAACTGACCGTTCTCTGTTGTGAACTTGCAAACGAAGCCTTCGAAGCCGTTCTCGCCTACCTTTACAGAAGCAGAGAAGTCGGTGAAGTTGAGTTCTGTCTCGTCAGCGTCGTTCCAGAAGCCGCTTGTGTCAGATGTAGTGAAGGTAATGTTACCATCTTCGTCCTTTGTCGGCTTGAGCTTGAGGTTCTCGATTGTGAAGTCTTCGGTCTTAGTGCCTAAAGTGAGTTTCTTGAACTTAACCATATAAACGTCTTCCATGTACTCTGTGAGCACTGCCTGAGCGTTCTCGAAGTTAGTAACCTCATCACCAGCCTTTACATAAGCGTTGCTTGTGAAGTTGTAAATGTTCGGAACGTAAACATCATCACTGAACTCGTAGCTGATCATGTCGCCGTTGCCGACAAGGATAGTGAGCTTAACAGATGCGAAACCCTTGCTGTCTGCATCAGCAGCAGGTGTTGCGTCAATCATACCACCCTTAATAATCATAGACTTGCCATCGTATGGTGAGCCTGGAGCGCTGATTGTAACGGTGCTTTCAGGAACATCAATCTGAAGTGTGCCCGCATTCTCTGTTGCCTTAAGACCTGCAATAACAATATTGCCAAGAGATACACGGTCTTCGCCTACTACTACATCCTTGAGAGTAGCTGTGTATGTGCCGTCAAGTTCCTTAACGAGCTGAAGCTTTGCATCCTTAACATACTGGTGGAAATCGAGGTAATCGCCCTCAGCAATTTCTTTCCAGTAAACAGTCTCTACATTGTTTGTAAACTCGTATGTAGCGGTCTCATCAGGTGTTGTACCGCCCTCTGTTACGAGCTCTACAGACTTGTATGTAGCGTACGGATGATCACCGCGCAAAGAACCGAAGTAGAGTTGGTTAGCACCTTCCTTGTAGAGTTGCGGCATAAGAGAAGCCTCGAACACGAGTGTGCCATCAATAGTAACGCCATTCTTGTCCATTACGATAGTGCAGTTAGAAATGTCCTTCACCTCGTAGAAGCGGTTGGTAGCACCGCTATCGCCTTTATAGCGATATTGTACGGCAAACTTATGAACGTCAGTAGTTGTAGAACCCCATTCTGTAAATTTCTGTCTATAGAAGAAGAAGTGGAGTGTGCTTCCGCTGTCCTGTTCCCAATTTGCGATATCCGCACTGTTAGTAGAGATAGCGAAGATTTGCTCGTTGGTGCCCTCAAGACATTTTGTCAAATCTACATTCGCTACAATCTTCTGGGTAGCCCAGTCGACTGTGATTGCTTTAGGTGTGATGGTACCGCCGTTAGGAGCGTAACCATCGTCCAGAAGTTTCTCGCTGGTGGTCGCAGCGAACGCTGTCAACGTCACCACCAATAATGCGATTAGAGATAAAATTTTCTTCATAAGAGATCTGTTTTATTAGTTATTAATGTTAGTAAATTGTATTATTAGCTTTTAATCGGTTGGTGCACCTTAGGGGGTGCAGTTGTCCCCGCTCGGCTTTGCCGCTTGCCAGAGCAAGAACTGCACCAACAGAGCTATTGGCACTGCTGCTTGGTTGGTGCACTTGAGACAAGTGCACCCCCTGAGGTTACTTCACGAGCAGCTTCTTTACCTTGCCGTTGGCTGTGCGCACGATGTTGATGCCACGCTGGAGGTGCTGTATGCGTACTCCGCCGAGGTTGTATATCTCGACGTAGGTGTTGTCGTCGGCAGTGGTTAGGGTGTTGATGGCAGTGTCGATTTGCTTGCCGAACACCACGCTCACGTCCGAACCCATTGTCATAAAGTTGAGTTCTGCTACAAACTTCGACTTATCGGCAGAGAGTGTAGCCGTAAAGGAGGTGAGTGTAGACTTGCTTCCCTCGGTTACGCCTCCGATGGCAGCTGTAGAAGTAACGTTTACCCATTTGCCCTCGGTAGCCGAAGTGGAAAAGGTAGTAACGCCAGTTTTTGCATCAACCGTAGACATAACGCCATCAATTACAAAGTCGCCAAACGTCTTGTATGCCATGGGGGCGAGTTTCTTAAATGTCACCTTGTATCTACTGCCACCCACTCGCTTCAGCTCCACTTCCTTCTGAGTGTAGTCGGTAGTTCTGCCTGCTCCACTTGTAACATGCAAATCGTCGGTAAACACCTGACCAAATGTGCAGAGCGTGGTCATCAGGAAGAATACTATAGAAAGAACTTTTTTCATATTAACTTTAGTTTAAATTGCTCAAATATAGCAATATTATTGCAAACGGGGTGCATTAAAACAAGTTTTAACATCATCAAAAACTCATTTTAACACACCCCGTATAGTTGTTTGTTGTATCGTGTCTATATTACTTCAACACCTTAACAGTCTTGCCGTCAACGGTGCGAACGATGTTCAGACCCTTCTGCAAGCCGTTCTGACGTGCACCAGTAGCGTTGAACACAGCCACCGGAGCGGTCTTGCCTGCTACTACGCCGTTGATAGCTGTCTCCGACTTCTTGCCAAATACGCAGTCAACCTTAAGCTTTTCATCACCCATTGGAACAGAGAGTAAAATCTCAGCATAGAGTTTACCACCTTCTACTACAGAGTGGAGTGTAAGAGGAATTTCGTGTCCGAGAGCTTCCGCAAGTTCTGTGTCGCTCGGCAGCTTTGCAGTGCCTTCAAAGTCGTAAGTTGTAGCGTCGCCATTCTTTACGCCCTTGATACCCTCAACTATTACATCACCTACCTTAAAGACTCCGAAAGTGAAGTCCTTGAGCATAAATGTAGATGTACCATCAGCCTTGTGCTCAAGCTCAACTGTTGCGTCAACCGGATCTTGTGGAACACCATTGAGTGAGATTGCGAGCTTGTCGGTGAACTGTTCTGTTGTCTGAGCGTTAGCTGTTGTCGCCATGAATGCTGTCGCAGCAACGGCGAGTGTCATAAAAAACTTCTTCATTTTTTTATTTATTTATTAATGCAATTTACTTCTTCAAAACCTTCAGTGTTCTGCCGTCGGCTGTGCGCACGATGTTCACGCCGCGCTGGAGAGATGTAACCTTCGCACCAGTGAGGGTGTAGATGTGCTTAACTGTGCCGTCAGCTGCTACTACTGTATTTACAGAAGATACTGTCGGGTCGTAGTTGAATGTGTAAGCAACCGACTCGCCGAAGTTATCGACAACGAACTTACCTGTGCAGCTTGTCACCTTCTTATCTGCGTCGAAGCCTACGATTGCCTCGAAATCAGTGTAGTCGAGCTCTTTATAAGACGGGTGTGTAGCTGTTGTCTTAGCCTTACCCTTCTTGCTTGTGAAGCTTGCCTCGCTGTCGCTGCCAGTGCGCTGAACGCCTTCGAACGAAACTGTGCCGAGGTCTACGCCCTTAGGAATAGCTACGTTTGTGAGCGAAAGGGTGTAAACATCCTTTGCAGTCTCGGTGAATGTGACTGTTGTCTGGTTGTTGTTCATCTGGTCGCCATCATTATACGTGTAGCCAGCGAGAGCACCATTTACTGAGAACGGCTCTGCCGGAACGAACGGCTCTACGTAGTTGAACCATGCTGTGAGCTTGAACGAAGGCTCGCTCTCGTCTGTGAACACGATTGTAGCATAGAGGTCACCACCTTCGTCAATACGTGCCTCAACATTAGCCTTGAGGTTTACGTAGCCGAGATAGAAGTTGGGAAGAGTTTCGATCTCCGGCTCTACGGTGCCAGTGTATGTCACTTCGCCGTCAACTGTCTTCTTCTCAAGACCCTTCAGGAGTACGCCTGACATAGCGCCCTTCTCGGTGTCGATGTGCTCAATCTCGATGCTCTGCGCACCGTCGCTCCACTCGCAAACCTTTGCAACAGCCTTAGGATACTTAACGATGCCCTTGCCGCCCTGGAACTCAGATGCCACGTCTGCTGTGAACTGCTCTGTGCCGGTGATTGTCGGCTTGTCGTCGCCACCGGTGCTGCCACCGCCGCTGCTTGTGCGTGTGCCTTCGAACACTACGTTTCTGTACTCCTTGGTTGTGTTAACCTGGAAGTATTTGAATGTGATGTAGATTTTCTCGTCGTCGATAGTTGACTTGCCGAGAGCGTCAGACAACTCGAAATAGTATTTTGTAGCTGCGCCGAGGTTGCCGCCTTCGTTAGAGAAGGTGAAGCTGTTGCCGCCTGCCCACTTATAGTTCTCGATTCCGGCGAATGTACACTTGCCGAAGTCGTCGTTGCCGAAGATTATGCTCTCGAACACGAGTGTGTACTTGCCGCCCTCGCCCTGGGTTACGGCTACGGTTGTTTCATAATCACTAAATTCGTTCAACTTAGAGTGGAATTTTCCTTTGTAATACTGCTGTGCAGACACACAAAGTGTAGTCATCAAAAGGACTAAAAGAGTAAAGATTTTCTTCATAAGCTTGTAATTTTAAAAGGTTTAATTAATTCTTGTTGTTATGGTGAGGTGGTGTGATGGTGGTGAGGTGGTGAGATTTGTCATTAAGCAGTAAACTAATGTCAACATCTCAACATTACAACATCACAACATCAACATCACAACATTACAACATCAACATCTCAACACCTCAACACCTCAACTTATTTAAGTTTATACATCACACCGAGCGTAGCGTACACGGGGTACATGGTCTGCTCGATGGTCTTGAACTCCTTGCGGAACACTCCCGACATACCCCACTGCACGTCGGCATAAGCGCCGAAGCTATGCGAGAAGTACCAGTCGGCACCGAAGTCGAAGCCGAAGTGCCAGTGGCGCATATCGCTTGAGAAGTCGTAGTCGCCACGCTCACCCTCGTTGTGTCCGAGTTCCACCTTCTGTCCGGTTGGGTCGCCCTCGCGCAGATAGCCATCATAGGCGTAACCCGAGAAGTCGTTGTTGAGCGCGTAAGAGAAGTAAGGTCCGAACTTCAAGCGCACGGCATCCGACACATTGAACGTAGCCTGCAGAGGCAGCGTTACGACGAGTTGTGATGTCTTCGTAACGACATTGCCGGTGAAGAGTCCGCTGAGCGACTCGCCGCCCTGACGCATCTCCATTGAGTAGCTCTTCACGCGAGCGTCGGTCTCCATCGCCTTTGTCTGGAAGTGGAAGCCTGCCATCATACCCCACTTCTTGGTGAGAGGCTTGTAGGCATCGAGCGCGAGAGTGAAGCTGGGCCTCGGCTTATAGCTATCGAGACCACGTATAGAGGCAGGCATACCCATCGGCATTGTGCCACCGATGTTGTAGCCGAGACGTGCTTGATAGTTCAGATTGTCGAATATTCCGAATGCTGACGCACTGTGCGCGCCGAAGAGCAGCGCAAGGGCTGCAGCTATTATTGTTTTCTTCATTTTGCTTGTTTTCTTACTTCTTGTATGCAATGCTTACCTTGTCGATGAGCAGTGTGCTACCCACAGCGCCCTCGAAGGCTGCGCCCTCAATGCTTGAGGTGAATACGACCGCCATACTATAGCCCTTGTTGGCAAGGATGGCAGCATCGAGTTCGCGAGTATAGTTGAAGTCGACTGCGAACTCTTTCCATCCGCCCTCGGTCTTCACCACGTTGGGCACTCGTGCCAATGCTACTATCTGCGGCGAGGTGAGCACGTTGTCGCCCGTGAGATAGAACGACTTGCCTTCGCTGTCGACGTTGCGGAACACTACGGCGTAGATGTCGCCTCGGTCGATGCGTCCTTCTACCACCTTGGCGTTCTTGTCCTTGAACGTTGCACCCGGTGTGTACTGGTAGTAGCCGGAGAGAGTCACGGGGCGGTAGTTGATCTGGTTGTACGATCCGTCGCCGAAGTGTGTAGCCATAAGCGGTTCCTTGGTAGCCGACTTCGAGTCGAACACACCGGTGAAGAGGTTGCCGGCAGCGATGCGCATGTTCACAATGACACCGAACGGTCCGGTGTCGCACGTCTCAAGCTTCACGGCAGCTCCGTCGTAGCCCTCAGCGAGAGGTGCTGTCGGATACTGGTCGGGCTTTGCAGAACCTCTGGCTATACTAAAGCCAGGGTTGCCGGTCGCCCAGTTGTATCCATTCTCGTAGTCGCTCCACATGTAGAACTTTGATGTAGCGGGATCGAGCGAGTAGTTCTCGAAGTTGTAGTGTATGTATGCAAGCTGACCCTCTGGCTGATCGGGGTTTTGGTTAGCCTCTTCAGCCTTGATAAACACACGATATGTACGACTGTACTGACCGTCTTCTGACGTTACGACGTATGTCACGGGGCCGTTAGCGAAGTTCTGCGCCGAGCCACTTTCGGGAGAGACTGTCGCTCCAGGAGTTGTCTTGAAGTAGACCGGCAGTGCGGTAACATCACTGTTTGGGCGCAGGTCGGGGAAGATAAGGTCGGTCTTTGTCGACTCGATGCCCAATAGTTCGGCGTTTGACTGCTGAAAGAACACCTCGTCGGGGTTCTCTACCTGGATGCGTGCTTCAACGATATCGCACTCGTTGTTGGGTGCTTCGTCCTTAAAGCATGATGTGAGCGTTGTGGCGAACGCCACGATAGCGATAAGTGAGAATGGTTTTACCATTAATATTCGTTTTTGTTTATTACTACTAAGCCCATATCTAACTGAATTCAAGAGGGCTATAGTCGGCACAAAGTTCGGTAAAAAAAGCGACAGGCGCAAGAAAATACTTGCTTTTTTAACAATGCGCCTTAAAAAATGGTAATTTCCCGAACCTTTTGACAACAACAAAACCCATTAACAGCATTTGTTTGTAAAAGAATGAGTAACTTTGCAGTTCGAATTTTATCAGGTAACGAATAATTAATCAGAAACACTATGCTTGGATTACCCAAAGATCCGATGATGCTGCTGAGCGTCATCAACACGCACTTGCGCGACACTTACCCCTCTTTAGACGCTTTATGCGACGACCTAAACGTGGAAAAACAACAGATAATCAGTCAACTTGCAGCAATAGGATATGAATATAATGAAGAGCAGAACAAATTCTGGTAACAGCACCATAAGCATGAGCCAGCACTACCGCACACTGCTCTCCATCGGCATACCCATTATGATTGGTCAGATGGGCATGATTGTCCTTAGCTTTGCGGACACAATGATGGTGGGACACCACAGCACTACGGAGCTTGGTGCGGCATCGTTCGTGAACAACATCATCAACCTTGCCATCATCACGGGCACGGGTTTCTCCTACGGACTGACGCCAGTAGTGGGTGCTCTGTTCGGTCGTGGCGAGCAGGCTGAAGCAGGTCAGGCATTGCGCTGCTCACTGCTTACCAACACGCTGGCAGCGGTGGCTATGATGACGGTGCTCTTGGTGCTCTACTTCAACCTCGGCAATATCGGACAGCCCGTAGAGCTCTTGGGCTATATGCGCCCCTACTACATGGTGCTATTCGCGTCGCTGCCGTTCGTGATGCTGTTCAACGCCTTCAAGCAGTTCACCGACAGCATCACGCTGACGCGCACATCGATGTGGATTTTGCTCTCGGGCAACCTGCTAAACATCCTCGGCAACTACATCTTTATATATGGCAAGATGGGCGCACCGGAGATGGGCGTTGTGGGTGCCGGTGTGTCAACGCTGCTCTCACGCATCATCATGGTGGTGATTTTCATCGTTGTCTTCATGCGCTCACGTCGCTTTGCTGCGTACCGCGAGGGTTTCTTCAAGCTCGGTTGGTCGCGTCCGCTGCTGCGCCGCCTCAACTCGTTAGGCACCCCGATTGCGCTGGAGATGGGCATGGAGACAGCATCGTTCTCACTCTCCATCATCATGGTGGGCTGGCTCGGCACCATTGCCTTGGCATCGCACCAGGTGATGACAACCATATCGCAGTTCACGTTCATGGTCTACTACGGACTTGGGGCTGCGGTGGCTGTACGCACAAGCTACTTCCACGGTCAGCACGACGTGCAGAACGTGCGCCACACGGTGACGGCGGGTCTGCACCTGATGGTGATGCTCGAGGTGGTGCTTGGCGGCACCATCTTCCTGCTGCGCAACCACATAGGTGCGTGGTTCACCGACAGCACGGAGGTGTCGTCGACTGTGCTCACGCTGCTCCTGCCGTTCTTCATCTATCAGTTTGGCGACGGTATGCAGATCAACTACGCCAACGCGCTGCGCGGCATCGCCGATGTGAAGCCACTGATGCTCATTGCGTTCATTGCCTTCTTCGTCATCTCGCTACCCGTGGGCTACCTCTGCGGCTTCGTGTTGGGCTACGGACTGATGGGCGTGTGGATGGCATTCCCATTCGGACTGACATCGGCGGGCGTGATGATGTGGTGGAGGTTCAGAAGATACGGAAAATCTATTTAGTTGAGAATTGAAAGTTGAAAGTTGAGAGTTATGATATGTTCTGCAACTTTCAAAAGTTAAGAACGAGCTTTCAAGAGTTAAGAACGAGCTTTCAAGGTAATCATAACTCTCAACTTTCAACTCTCAATTCTCAACTGAAGAAACTCTCAACTAAGCAAAAAGCAAAAAGCCTCGCAAGTGAAAACTTGCGAGGCTTTTAAAATGGCGCTTCAAGATGGACTTGAACCAACGACCCCCTGATTAACAGTCAGGTGCTCTAACCAACTGAGCTATTGAAGCAATCCGATGTTTGCGCTTCAAGATGGACTTGAACCAACGACCCCCTGATTAACAGTCAGGTGCTCTAACCAACTGAGCTATTGAAGCATTTTCTTACGACAACTTGGCTTGTTGTCTGATTGCGGATGCAAAGGTAATAAGTTTTTCCGTAACACAAAAACTTTTCGGCACTTTTTTGTGTCTATTGCGTTATTTTTTTATAAACTCTGACGTTTTATGAGCGCAGATAGTAAGCAAAGGCGCAAAAACTCCACATTATTTATATGTATTTGACGTTAATGTTGTACTTTTGTAGTCTGAATAATAACGAACTCAAAAACATAAAGAAATGCGAAAAATCATAACTATCGCACTGATGCTCCTGCCTATGCTCGCCGTAGCGCAGAACAGCAGCGACCATAACTACCGCGTGGCGAAGAACTTGGACGTGTTCAATGCCGTGTATCGCAACCTCGATCTGCTATATGTCGACTCGCTGAACGCCGACGAGGTGGTGGGCGATGCCGTGAACCAGATGCTGCGCTCGCTCGACCCGTACACGGAGTACTATCCGGAGGACAAGGTGGGCGAATACAAGCAGATGCTCACGGGCAAGTATGCGGGCATCGGCTCGATTATCTCGTACAGCTTCACACGCAAGAACGTGGTGATAAACAAGCCGTACGAGGGTATGCCGGCTGCGGAAGCGGGTCTGCGCAAGGGCGACATCATACTCGCTATCGACGGCGAGTCGATGGAGGGAAAGATGACGGCGTACGTATCGGAGCGTCTGCGTGGCGACGCGGGTACGACGATGGTGCTGAAGGTGAAGCGTCCGGCTACGGGCAAGACGCTGACGCTGAAGGTGCAGCGACGCGCCATACAGATGCCATATCTGACGTACTACGGTCTGCAGCCGGACAGCATAGGATATATCAGCTACAACCAGTTCCTCGAGAACTCGGCGAAGGACGTGCGCCGCGCATTCATCGAGATGCGCTCGAAGGGTATGCGCAGTCTGGTGCTCGACCTCCGCTCCAACGGTGGCGGTTCGGTGCAGGAGGCTCTGCAGATTCTGAACATGTTCGTGCCGAAGGGCAAGCAGCTGTTGGAGATGCGCGGTAAGGTGAAGAGCTCGAACAAGACGTTCTACACAACGATGGAGCCGATTGACACGGTGATGCCTATCGTGGTGCTCGTGAACGAGGAGACGGCGAGCGCGAGCGAGATTACGTCGGGCGCGCTGCAGGACCTCGACCGCGCCGTGGTGATGGGCACACGCACATACGGCAAGGGACTGGTGCAGGTGCCGAACGTGCCCCTACCCTACAACGGCAAGCTGAAGCTGACTACGGCGAAGTACTACATACCGTCGGGCCGTTGCATTCAGGCGCGCAAATACAAGCATACGAACAAGGGGTATGCGAGCGAGCACGTGGCTGACTCGCTGACGCATGAGTTCCGCACGGCGGCTGGTCGCATCGTGCGCGACGGCGGCGGCATAAAGCCCGATATCGAGGTGCTCCCCGACTCGATGCCGAACATAGCCTACTATCTGCAGTTCGCCGACACTACCGACTTGCTGCTCAACTACGAGATTGAGTACATGGCGAAGCACCGCACGGTGGCTGCACCGTCGGAGTTCGAGTTCTCGGACAAGGACTACGAGGAGTTCTGTGCGTATGTCGTGAAGAGTGGTTTCGAGTACGATCAGGTGAGCGAGAAGTATCTGAAGGACTTGGAGAAGTTGGCACGCTTCGAGGGCTACTACGAGGATGCGAAGCCGGAGTTCGAGGCACTGAAGGCGAAGCTGAAGCACGACATCGCCAAGGATCTGGCTTATCCGTACAACAAGGAGCAGCTGAAGCAGATCATCGCCAACGACATCATGTCGGCTTACTACTTCGACCGTGGTGCGCTGGAGAACTCGCTGCGCTACGACAAGCAGTTCGCCAAGGCTGTGGAACTGCTGAAGAACCCCGAAGAGTACCGCAAGACGCTTGCTCCCACAAAGGAGTGACCGCGTTTCTTCCCACGGAATACGATTTACGATGAAGAATCTCCCACAGATTACGAGTTCCTATGAAGATTCTCCCACTGATTACACAGATTTACACAGATACAGAAAGTTCAATAAAGAACACCAACAATCTGTGAGAATCTGTGAAATCTGTGGGAGACATTAACCCGACAACGAAAAGGAGCTACACAGATTATTATCTACTGGAGGAATCTCCCACAGATTACGAGTTACGATGAAGATTATCCCACAGATTACACAGATTTACACAGATACAGAAAGGTCAATAAAGAACACAATAATCTGTGAGAATCCGTGAAATCTGTGGGAGACATTAACCCGACAACGAAAAGGAGCCACACAGATTATTATCTACTGGAGGAATCTCCCACAGATTACACAGATTTACACAGATATTTAAAGCATATAACATATATATACTGATTTCTAATGACAGAAAACGAGATTACATATAAGATTCGGGGCGCGATATACAAAGTGTATAACACGCTTGGCCCTGGTCTATTGGAATCTGTCTATGAAGCTGCCTTATGCTATCAGATGCAGAAAGACGGTTTGAATGTACAGAATCAAGTAGAGGTACCAATCCATTATGATGGCACTATATTGAAGACTAATCTCAGACTTGATATTCTCGTTGAAAACTCTGTAATAGTAGAGCTTAAATCAGTAAAGGAAATCAACGAGTTGCACCATAAGCAACTGCTTACCTACCTGCGTTTATGCAACTTGCATTTAGGTATACTCGTCAATTTCAACACCGACAATATAAATAATGAGATACACCGCAAGATAAACGGATACTCTAAATAAAGAGTTTCGCCCACTGATTGCACACGACAAAAAGGTTCCACT
>ULZG01061596.1_pt1 | contig 11630 bp, 10 predicted proteins | sample 1962881 | NCBI WGS metagenome assembly ULZG01 (sample SAMEA4835883, study PRJEB28245) | human gut metagenome | biome: gut microbiome; material: fecal sample | place: Denmark | collected 2008 | reverse complement strand
CCCTTGTTCTTTATCAATGCAGCAGCCTTTGATGTTTCATGCAAATTGTGAGGATTAAGGTCTGCCACCATAGGCATGAAGAGACGAAAGGCAAATGTCTCGTCCTTTGTTCTTGGAGGAGGGAGCGAGGTTATGTTTTGGGAACCCCAAAACGCCTCGCTCCACCATGAGGGCGAAGAAATTTTGCTCCCAACGGTTGCAGAAAGTGAGTGTACCAACTGTAGGCAGTGCATAGAAATATGTAAATAGATTTGTCAGGTGTAGTTTATTCTTCCTTTATTTGCACAAAAGTATGTTTTGAGTGTTATAAAAAATAAAAAAATGCACTATTACGTTGATACTTTTGTATTTTTGCACTCAGTTATCTTGGACAGCAGAATTTGAAACACTGAAAATCCGTAATCTGTCTATATGTAAAATCTTTAAATTTGGATTATTATGACTAAGAAGTTTTGGTTAATAGCACTCATCGTAGCTTGCACTGTTGTATTTGGCAGTTGCGATAAGTCTGAGGAATTGAGTGTTGAGCAATGTAAGTTGGATATGAATCTATTCAACCAAACCTATACTGTTAATGATGAGGGGTGCTGTGTGCTAAAAGGGAGAAAGCCAATAGCAGCAGAAGAAATACAGAGTAAGGTCAAGGGCTATGGTTGGGAGAGTATTGCCACTTATGAGGTACAGGAAAACGGAAAGTTGAGCAAGGAGGAATTTTGGAAAGACAGATTTGGTGGCAGCCCTACACACTTTTGGTTTGAGACATCACAGCAAGCTTTTAGTTATTTTTATAGTGATGCCTTGCCAGCCTTTTGTTTCAGTCGTGTATCATGGACTTATGACATGGACAAAGGCTTCATACTGTTTGGCAGCAACAAGCAGACAACAGACAGCAGATACATGCAGATTCTTAAGCTTGACGAGTCGAATGGCAAGACCTTAATGTACACCATACAAAAATTGGGAGCGACGAGTGATGGCAGCAATGGTTACAAGTCTATATATGGCATGATTGTATATAAACGCATGACCGAAACCGATTTGGAAATGATGAAGAAAAGTTACACGTATGATACGGATATTGACCGTTCTGTTCCCGACAACTGCAAGTTTAAGATTAAGGCATACTATGCAGAAGACGACAAAGACAACACAGACCCTGTGTTTCAGACCTTCTGCCTTGTAACATTTGAGCTTACCGATGAATATGGTTTCAACTCTTCAGATAATGCCTATTACAACTACTACGATTCAATTACTTGGACGAGTGATTGTCGTGATATGCCAGATAGCTTTGGAATCATGGAACGTAAGACAAACTGTTTGAATACTTCCTATTGGTGGAGCACATACTTCTTCACGCCTCATGACAATACTATTGTCTATGCCAATGGCTATAAAGATGGCCGTATTGTCTATCAAGCCCGAAAGAGGCTCTATTTGGTGAATGATGGATTCTTTGGTTACGATTGGGATAACGTAAGGTATAATTCCAAGAACCCCGAACTAACAGAATATTGCTTGCTGGACAAGAGCCGTGAGTTTATCCTAACTCCACCTACTGCCTACAAAGAAGACATTACAAAACCGTATGCAGAGTTACGTATTGTACTGAAAGGAGCAAAAGACAAAAACGACAAGGAATATATGTTAGGCGTGCTTGAACGTGAAAGAGAAGGTCTGTTGAAGATTATGGACCAGTACTATGAAGCACATAGTACTATAAAAGAAACAGAAAAGGCTTCGCTGTGTAAAACGTTTAAGGCACTACCCGAAGATGCTGATATTAAAGCATATTGGCGTACAAAACATTCTCGCATGGTACTGATACTTAAAACTGACGGGGAAGACCCTATAAACAGTGAATACTATGTGCATGCGGAACCAATTAAATGATAAATAAGTTTAATGTGGACAACAATAGTCATAAGGCGAAGTTAATCTTTGTTTTATGACTATTGTTTTTTTGCACCAACATAGTGTGGTTTCATTTTTATTTTGTATTTTTGCAACAGTAAAGAGTTGTTAGGCAAAGCAAACATATGCATATTGCAGAAGTTGTGACTATTGCCAAATCATTACCTCTATTGAGGTTGAACACTTATAAATCGCTCATTTTAAGCTATTCAGCAGATTATAGAAGAATTTTGATGAAAAAACGGGCCACTTTTACATCAAAAGTGGCCCGTTTCCGACCCGTAAACGATAGGTTAATGATTTGAAAGCAATACGTCTTGTTTTGCTTACGGTCGGCGTTTTATTTGCTTTTGTTTTGAGCGTTTGTTAATGAAAACGGTGCGTTTTTCTTATGATTTTTTGCCCTTTTATATGACAGGCTGTTTTGGCAGGCGTCTTTTGGGTGTTTCGTGATGAAGTAAAAAAACAACTCGCCACATCTTTAAGTAACTTTTTCGGGAGTTACTTGCAGATGTGGCGAGTGGCAGATTTTTATCTAAAAAGACTTCTTGTCCTATTTATCTTGGCTTTTTGTCCGCGATATGCTGCGCGTTGTCTTGTCAGCGGGCCTTGCGTGCCATGAGTTTCAGCAGGGCATATCCGCCGAACAGCTGAACGAGCAGACCGGGCCAGCCGAGGCGCAGGTCCTGAAGGGCGGCAGCCATCGAGCCAGTCATGCCCCATTCGGCCATTGTGCCTATGGCCTGATATATAACAATAGCTGCTGCCACGGCTACTATGCTTACCTTCTTGCAGCGCGAAGCAACGGCTGCAGCGGCAAGGGCGAGCAGCCCCGACTTGATTAATATTATCGGCAGCATGGGTGCCGGCGGCATGCCGAACATCATATTGTTTACCAACGGCGAGGCTATGGCCGTGAGCAGTCCGGCGGTGATGCCGTAGCGGTAGGCTGCAATGAGCGTGAAAAAGTATATTGGCAGCCACACCAGTCCGCCCTGCGGCAGCATGTGGCACAGTTGAGGCAGCAGGATATTGCCTGCCACGAACGCAGCAGCCAGGGCGTAGGTCTTGCCTTCGCGGTAGCTGAGCTGTTGTATCTGTGATATTGTTGTTTCCATTAATTATGAATTATTAATTATGAATTATGAATTACGCTTTATGAATTCTTTAATCAGTTTCCATGCCTCGTCGGCCGATTGGGCTGTAGATGTCAGTTGTTCAACGGGGCATATCCCGGTGCCTTCGCGGTTGATTATGTGGTCTACAGTCTTGCCGTAGCTGAGGCTTATTCCGGCATCTTGCAGTTTGCTGACAGCCGACCGGCTGATGACTTCGGCGTATACTTCGGCTACGCCGCCCTTGACGAGCAGGAAAGCCGCACCAAGTCCGATAACCTTGTCGGCCACCGAGGCGCCCTGTGTAAGGTCGGGATGAGAGGTTACGGCATCGAAGAGGTCTGCCACGCCCCTGCGTCTGAACACAATGGTCTTGCCGCCCGGTGAACGCATCACTCCGCGGCAGCCGTCATGGCCGAGCATGCTGATGAGCTTATCCATTCTGCTTCAGCTCCTCCACGAATTTGTCAATGCGGTGCATCTCTTCCGGAATCTTGATGCCCTGCGGACAATGTTCAACACACTGGCCGCAGCCAATGCAGTGGGATGCCTGGCGCAGGCGCGGCACGCTGCGGTCGTAGCCTATGAGGAAGGCGCGGCGCGCACGGCGGTAGTCGGGGTCCTGACTGCCTTTGTTGGGTATGTTGCCTTCATTAATGCAACGGTTATAGTGAGACAGCACCGCCGGTATGTCTATGCCGTAGGGGCAGGGCATGCAGTAGTTGCATGCGTTGCAGGGTATAGTGTCCAGGTTGTATATGTCGTTGGCAATCTCCATCAGGAACGCCTCTTCCTCCTTTGTGAGCGGTTTCAGCGGCGAGTAGGTGCAGAGATTGTCTTTCAGGTGCTCCATATACGTCATGCCGCTCAGCACGGTTAGCACGCCGTCGGGAGTGCCCGCAAAGCGGAATGCCCAGCTGGCCACGCTGTTCTCGGGCTCGCGCTCCTTCATCTTGGCCACGATGGGGTCGGGCACGTTGGCGAGTCGTCCGCCCAGCAGCGGCTCCATGATTATTGCCGGTATGTTGCGCTTCTTCAGTTCGTTGTAGAGATATACGGCATCAGTGTTCACGGGATTGATCTCGTTGGCGTAGTTCCAGTCGAGATAGTTAAGCTCTATCTGCACGAAGTCCCAATGATACTTGCCTTCGTCGTGCCATTTTAGCATCAGGTCGAATATCTTGACATCGCCGTGATACGAGAAGCCGAGGTTGCGTATGCGTCCCTTCTCGCGCTGCTCCACGAGCCAGTCGAGTATGCCGTTGTCCATATAGCGGCCGTTGAATGTGGCAAGCGAGTCTTTGCCTTCACCGATGGCGTGCAGCAGCAGATAGTCGACATAGTCGGTCTGAAGCTCCTTCAGTGAGTTTTCAAACATCTCGATAGATGCCTTGCGCGTCCATGTCTCGGGGTTAAAATTGGAGAGCTTGGTGGCTATTTGTTGCGCGGATGGCGCTTCAGGGCAATGCCCGTGGCACGCTCCGACTGTCCCTGGCAGTAGGCTGGTGACGTGTCGAAGTAGTTGACGCCGTGTTCCAGCGCGTAGTCAATCTGACGGTTCACCATTTCCTGGTCTATGGGCGTAATCTCGCCTCCTTTCTTCTTGGCGTTGCCTCCCACCACCGGCAGGCGCATCATGCCGTAGCCCAGGATAGACACCTTCTCGCCGGTTTTTGGGTTGGTGCGGTAGGTCATCTTGCCCTTGGGCGGTTCCTTGGCGGCAGTGGATTTATTGTCGTTGCCCTTGCAGGCGGTGAGCAGTGCCGACGTGGCCACGGCTCCGCCTCCGAGCAGTTTCAGAAAACTTCTTCTGTTTATGTCTTTACTCATAACGGTAATTGTTTTTTAGTTGTTGATAAAGAGACATCGGGGTGAAGCTATACCGTGCGGTGAACTTCGTGTCCCTCAACATAGATGGCGCTGAACGGACGTGCCGGACAGAGGTTTTCGCACGCTCCGCATCCGATGCATCTCGCCTCGTTCACGGCAGGGATGGTCAGCTTTGAGTCGGTGCCGGGGTGGAGCGGTATCATCGTTATTGCTCCCACGGGGCAGTGGCGGGCACAGTTGCCGCAGGCAACGCCGTCAGTAACGCTCACGCAGTTTTTCTTTATCCATACGGCATGTCCTATCTGTGTGGCCGACTTGTCCTCGCGTGTTATCGGCTTGATGGCACCCGTAGGGCACACATCGCTGCATCGGGTGCATTCGGGACGGCAGTAGCCGCGCTCATACGACATTGTAGGCTGCATCAGTTTTGACAAGTCAGACGACGGACGCAGCACGTCGTTGGGACATGCCGACACGCAGAGCTGGCATGCCGTGCAGTGCTGGGCCATGTGGCGTGCAGACATAGAGCCGGGAGGAGTTATCGGTGTGGCGCGTTCGGGCTGCACCTTGTCCTCAATGACAGCCAGTCCGCCGTCCACCTTCTTCTTCTCCTGAGCCAACGCGGCAGCCGTAGTTGCCATTGCTGCACCGAGCAGGAACGATCTTCTGCCGCTGTCAACGCTGCTGCTTTCGTCTCCTCCTTCATGCTTGGCTTCTGCTTTGCGTGCCTCAGCTTTAGCCGGGTGAACATATCTTATGGCATCCTTATTACATTTGCCTATGCAGTTGCCGCACACCACGCAGCGGCTATAGTCAATGCGTCCTGTCTTTACGTCGATGGCCGACGCCTTGCAGTTCTTCTCGCAGAGGCGGCAGCTTACGCATTTGTCGCCGTCAATGCTGATCTTGAACCACGAGAAACGTGCAAAGAAACTCAGAATTGTGCCCACGGGGCATATCGTATTGCAGTAAGTTCTGCCCCCGCGCCATGCCAGCACGGCAATTATCACGAACGTCACGGCGGCAATTATGAGTGTAGGCAGGCTGCGCATCCACACGTCAACGCTGTAGAAGGCATAGCTGTCCATGCGCTCGGCAAGCGATGCCAGCACGTTGTTGCCTGCCGTCCATACGGGGCGCAAGATGCTGTTGACCATACGGCCGTAAGAACTGTAGGGCGCAAGCAGCGACACGATTACGTTGATTCCGGCAACGCATGACGCAAGAAACACCACCAGCACGCCGTAGCGCAGCCAGCGCTTTTCAGGCGAGAAGCTGAAGCGGTTGCGCTTTCGTCTGCCGTGCAGGGCAGATATGAGGTCCTGCATTATGCCCAGCGGACATATTACGGAGCAGTAGATGCGCCCGAATATCAGTGTTAAAATCAGAAGACCGGCCACTACTGCCACGTTCAAAGCCAGCACGGCAGGCCAGAACTGTATCTTGGCCAGCCATCCGAGCCATGCGTGCAGCGAGCCTGTCAGGTCGAGAAAGAGCAGCGTAATCAGAGTGAAGGTTACTGCTGCCAGCAAGATTCTTATTTTTCTTAGCATGGTTTATAGATATTGTTTTCAGATTATTATTGTTTCTTTTCGGTTATTCTCACTATCATTATGCTTGCCTCATAGAGCAGCCATATAGGCAGCGAGACGATAAGCATGGTGAACATGTCGGATGTAGGCGTTATCACGGCGGCAAGGATGAGTATCACTATTATGGCGTGGCGGCGATAGTGTGACATCCAGCGGGCCTTGAGAAGTCCGAAGCGGGCCAGAAGCCAGCTTATCACCGGTATCTCGAACACGGCGCCCATGACGAGGCTCATGCCCAGGAGGGTGTCCATATACGAGCTTATGCTGAGCATGTTCATCACCGCAGCGCTTACCTGATAGGTGCCGAGAAAACGGACGGTGAGAGGAAACACTACAAAATAGTTGACGGCAACGCCCATAAGGAACATGGCGTAGGCCCAAAGGGTGATGCTTACAGAGTAGCGCCGCTCGTTGTCATACAGAGCCGGCGACACAAATCTGAACAGCAGATACAGAATGTAGGGCGAGGCAATGAGCAGACCTGCGGCCAGTGCCGTCTTCAGATGTATCATGAACTGCTCTGTCAGCCCCGTGTTTATCAGTTGAAACTTAAACGGCTCCGCGCCCAGTATCCTGTAGGTTATGAAGTCAGGGTCGGCAGGAGCAAGCACTATGCCGAACAGCTCTTCCTTGAAGCCGAAGGCTGCGGCCGCTGCCGCTGCTGCCGCCGCAAGCATGCGCAGGATGCATCCCCTTAACTCCTCGAGATGATCCCAGAACGTCTGCGGCTTGCCGCTGTTGCTTTCAGCGTTGCTCATTCGTCCTTCTTCTTCTCCTTGTCTTCAGCAGTGTCGTCTATCTTGCCGTTCATGCCGTCCTTAAAGCTCTTGACGCCTTGTCCGAGACCTTTCATCAGTTCGGGTATCTTCTTTGCGCCGAAGAGCAGCACCAGCGCCAGCACGATTAAAATAAGTTCAGGTGTTCCAATCATAATGTTTTTCTTGTTTTGTTCGCAATGCAAAAATAATATAAATTCTTTTTATTCTCTCTCTTTGCGCCCATTAGGCGGTGTAAGTTTATGTTTTTTTTATTATTCTGTAATCCACTTTTAGCCGGCAGTGAATGTCTGAGATATCGTCCGGCCTGGCGGCTACATTCAGAAAGACAGGTTTACGCCTGCCATGAACGTTGCCTTTGGCATAGGGTAGCCGTAGTTGATTTCATATTTCTGTGCCAAAAGGTTCTCGCCCTTTACCCACAGTTGCATCATTCGGCAAGCTCTGTAGCTTACGGTGGCGTTGAGGAGGGCAACGTTTTCCTTCACTTCGTCGGCGCCGGTCTGGGTGTAAAGGCCGCTGATATACTGCAGTCCGCCGTTTACGTTCCATCGTCCCGACTTATAGTTAGCTCCGAGCCACAGCTTAGACTCGGGCGCTCCCACAACAGGATTGTGCATGTGCAACAGACTGTAGTTGCCGTTCACCTGCCAGCAGCTGTTTATTCTCCAGCTAAGGTCGAGTTCGGCGCCGCTGTTTTCAATGGCTCCCGTGTTCACGTTCATTGGCCGTCCGTCCACCATCTGCTGCTGGATGATGTTGCTGCCCTTCATGTAATAGAGGTTGACGCCGTAGCTTAGGCCTGCCGACGGCAGCTTGTGAGACCACGAAAGCTCGTAGTTCATAATGCGTTCGGGGCGCAGCTCGTCGTTGGCGGGCTTCCAGAAATACATCTCGCGTATCGACGGATTGCGGAAACCCTTGCTCACCATGGCCTTTATCTCACCGTTTCTTATAACTCTCGACACAATGCCGCCGCGCGGAATCCACTCAGTGCCCGACTGCGAGTGGTGGTCGAGGCGTATTCCGGCGCTCAGTGTGAGCCACGAAAGCAGGTCTTGGCTTATGTCAACGTAGCCTGCTATCTCGTTCTCATTCTCATGACCTATGACTGAAGTAGTCTCGCCCGAAGCCCTGTCGCGGTTCCATGCCTTGCCGTATATGTGCTGATAGTCGAGTCCTATGGTGGTCAGGTTGCCCCGCAGCAGCCTGATGTTCTGGTATACAGACAGTCCGGCAAGAGCGTCGTCCGACCTGAAGTAATAGTCCTTGGGCTGCTCGCCGTCCTCATATCCGTCGTTGATTTTGTGCCGTCCGAAGTTGTAGTAGGCGCTGACAGCTCCCGATGTGCTGCCGTAGTCGTTGCTCACAACTACAGATGCCACGCCGCGCGTAATCCATTGGCGTGCGTCATAGACGGGCACCTGCACGCTTCCGGGATAAGAGGCGTTGAAGTGGGTGAGGTTGATGTCAGCGTATGCCGACCAATGTTGCGACATGTCGTAGCCCAGCTTGACGTATCCGCCATACTGCTCGAAGCCCATGCGCGGCCTGTTGTTGTCGGTGCGGGCATATTGTCCCGATGCAACGCTGTAAAACCTGCCGCTCCTTATGCGGTTGGTCAGCTCGCCCTGGAACGTGCCGTAAGAGCCTCCGCCGAGATGTACGTCGGTCTTTACGCCGTCTGACTTCATCTTTCTGGTTACGATGTTGATAACTCCGCCCATGGCGTTGGAGCCGTAGAGCGTTGAGGCCGGGCCGCGCATCACCTCGACATGGTCGGCCAGCATGGTCTGATAAGAGTCGCTTATGGAGTGGCCGAAGATGCCCTGATATTGCGGATGACCGTCGATGAGCACCATGAAGCGGCCCTGCGAGCTGCTGAGTCCGCGCATAGAGATCGTGCCGGCAGCACCGTCACTTACGCCATAGCCGAGCATTCCGCGCGAGGTTACAAACAGTCCGGGCACATATTCGGCAAGGGTGGGCAGCACGCTTGTGCGCTGAGTCTCTGTGAGAGTCTCGCGGCCTACCACCGTAACCGTGGCAGGCAGATGCCCTATGCTGGCTGTGCTGCGCGTGCCCGTTACAACAATGTTGTCGAGCTGATATGTGAGCGAGTCGGTCTGTGCGTGTGATGTTGTAACAGTTAAGGCGATGAATAAGGCTGAAAAAAATGTCTTGTTCATAAGTTTGTCTTGCTGATGATGTGTCTGTGATAAAAGCCGGTGGGACAGGCAGATGCCGGCTCCTGCGGTCAGCCGTTGTTGGAGGACAAAATTAGGATTCGACTTGTCAGTCGGTATTTCAACGATTCTGGCTATTGGAGCAGGTGTTCTGCCGGATCCCGTCCGGCTCATTCAGTTGTAGAAGAAGTTATTAATTGTCTATATCTATGAGAGTGTAGGTCTTGCTGCCAAGCCCTATCTTCTCCGCATAGTCGGTTATGTAGGTGCCGTGCTGGCGGTTGATGCGCTCTATGAGCGGCTTGTTGTCGTCGCCGGCAGAGGCTTTGTGGTTAAAAATCTTGTCGAGGCATGCCTGGTCGAGTGCCACGGGGTCGAGCGATGCCATTATGCCCATGTCCTTTATGGCCGGAGCGGCAGGATGACTGTCGCAGTCGCAGTCGACGCTCATGTTGTTCATCACGTTAATGTATATGATGTTTCCGTCGAAATAGTCGGCCACGGCCTGTGCAGCTGCCGCCATGCTCTCAAGAAAATAGTCTTGTGCGGGCAGATTGTTCCACAGCTCTTCCTGGCTCTGCACCTTGCCTGCGGTGTGTATGTACGCTTTGCCTGCGCTCGATGCCACGCCTATCGACTGGTTTTTAAGCACTCCGCCGAAGCCTCCCATGGCATGACCCTTGAAGTGGGCCAGGTTTATCATAAAGTCGTAGTTGGCCAGATGTGCGCCCACGATGTCGTATTTTATGTGCTTCTTGTCCTTCACCGGAATCCTAATGTCGCCGTATTCGTCCATGATGTCGACGGCAAAGATCGAGTCGAAGCCGTGCTCGTGTATCGTTTTCCAGTGAGCCTCTGACGTGTTGCGGCTGCCGGCGTATGCCGTGTTGCACTCTACGATGGTGCCGCCCACCTCGTCTACGAGGTTGCGTATGAGCGTAGGCTTAAGATAATTGTTGCCTCCGGCCTCGCCCGTGCTTATCTTTACGGCCACTCGGCCTTTGGCCTCCTTGCCCAGGGCCTTGTATATGCGCACGAGTGCTTCGGGCGAAATCTCTTTGGTAAAGTAAACTTTAGGCTGAGCCTGCGCGCACAAGTTGAACAGCAGCGCGGCTGCCAATGCTATTAACGTTTTCATATACATATAGTGTTATTTGTTGTTTCTTCAGTCCCTGCCGGTAGCGGTTGCGCTGCCGTATGCCAGTCTGCCGTGAATGCTCCGGCTGCTCTTTGCTCTGCAAAGTTATATTTATTATCCCGTTGACGCGCTATCCGTATTACAGAAAAAAGTACCATTTTTACATAAATGCCTATTTTTGCGTCATTTTTACCGATAACGGCATGCATCGGTCTGCCTCACCGGCTGATGACGTATGTGTGCAGCTGCCGGCTTCAGACCGTTGCATTCGCGTTGCAGATTTATGCTGCCGCCGGCATGTCCGTAAGTAAAATATCAGGACAAAAGTTTTTTCTTATCTGGAAAAATGAAAGTTAATGAAGATTAAACGGACAGGGCGTAGGATATAGTTTTGTTAACATCTGTTTGCGTTTTGGCGTGATGATGATGCAGAACAGGCACTTTTTGCGCCATGAAAGCATACGTTTTGAATGACCAAAGGGCACATTTTGTGTTGCAAAAGCATAGCTTTTGGCATAAAAAATGCCTGATTTCCACTTTTTAAAGCTGCCGGTTGACGGCGCAAAATATGTAAAGCGCAATATATCAACGGTTTAACTGATAATGCTTATTTTGGCTGTTTTTTAGCCAAAACAGCTACGCCGTGATGAGCATCGCTATTCTGGAGGCGTTAACCGGTTGGCGTTTTGTACGTTTTTTTCGCATTTCAGACATGCACGACGGCACGCATTTCTGTTGCTGACATGCAGCTGATGATGCATGGCGTTATACAGCCGCCATGCTCAGCCGCCACGGTCAGCATCGTCGGTTCATATCGTGTAGCTCATCCGCAGCAGTCCTGCGCAGTAAGCCCCGTCAGAGTTCTTTATCAGATGTATCGCAGGCTGCAGATATCCCCTGCCTAAGCAGTTTATCCGGCACGTAAGTTCCGCCGCCCATTCGGTTTCGTCCTTATACACGGCGCGGTCGGCAAAGACGCCCAGTTCGGCATTGCGCATCGTCCTTACAAGTCCTATGCCTGCATATCTCCGGCAGATGACGCCCTTTGACGGGTTGGCCGAATACTGCATGATGGCGCA
>ULZG01033294.1_pt1 | contig 11648 bp, 9 predicted proteins | sample 1962881 | NCBI WGS metagenome assembly ULZG01 (sample SAMEA4835883, study PRJEB28245) | human gut metagenome | biome: gut microbiome; material: fecal sample | place: Denmark | collected 2008 | reverse complement strand
TCATCAAACGGTTAGACGAAACCGTTCAGAATTTAAAATAGGTTTGTGTTCTTCCAGCGGCATACATCAGGATAACGGCGCGTGGTCTGTGCGCCAATCATCTTGCGCAGTTCCTTTAGTGCAACGGCACCCCTCGTAAATGAATAGCAACCTCTTGTGTGTGGAGAGCGCTCTCATGTGTGTGCAGGGAACCCTTTTTTGTGTGGAGGGTAATAGTGCCGTTGCACGGAACTGTTGGCGATGAATCGCCGTCTGAGTTTAGTAAGTTAGAAGGTTTAGGTCGGTTAATGTTCTGCGTGTTGTTTTCAGATGCAAAATTATAGATACTTTCCAACTCATACAACCTCATATCGTTGTTGATATAGATATAAAAGTTTATAATACTCTGAAAATCAAATATATTATTTTTGCTAATAAAGGTCAGTATATAGGTGAGCGAAAGTGGTATATAGTTTTTCTGCACTGCTTTCTCCTTGTTTTAGTCTGGTGTACACGTGGTACACTCCTGTATTTTGCAAGAAAAACCTCCTTTCTCACATCGTGTTTTCCTTCTCTGTTCCCGCCTTCCTTTGAAGGGCGTGGTTCTTCCTTCGATGCGCAAGTTTCTTCCTTCGATGCGTAAGTTTCAGCAAGGAGTTGGCGTATTTAAAAAGCGTTCCGAACGCGCTGAGCGAAAGGGTCAGCATGTTCGGAACGCTTAAAAGAATCGTGCAGACCGTGACTTTGATTTTTGGGAAGTCAAGCCACGTGTGCCTGCGGGTTATTTGGCTTTGGATGGTTCATCCTTGGCTGTAAACGATTTATTCCTGGCTGTAGGCAGCCTCTTCAGCTTGGCGCACGATGGCTTCGCGTTCGGCTTCAGCTTCGTTGCGTGGCGTACCGTCTACGGGAGGAAGGGCGGTGGCGCGGCGCGAGCGGCGTGAAGGACGGCGACGCGGGGCACGTTCCTGGCGCATGTCAGCGTCAGAGGTGTCCTGCTGAGTTTCGTCATAAGGTTCCGCAGATGTCGGAGCATTGTATTCCTCGCTTGAAGCGTTCTTCTTTCTCTGGGCGGCTTCCGCGTTTTTTGGGGCGGCTTCGCCGTTTTTCTGAGAAACGTCAGCGTTCCTCTGGGCATTATCGGCCGACTTCTGGGCCGACTTCTGCTGTTTCTGCGAAGCGTCAGTCTCTTTTTGTGTAGCGGGAGTTTCCTTCTGGTTCTGAGCCGTTTCCTTTTGAGATGGGGCATTTCCCTTTAGAGGCTGTGCGTTGTCTTTCTGAGACGGTGCATTCTCCTTCTGTGAAGGTTCAGCACCTTGCTTCATTTCCTTCTGGGCGGCATTCTGCTGCTCCTTTCGGCCCTCGTTGCGTTTGGGCTGTTCATTCTGCTTTGCCGGGGCAGTGGCGGCCTCGTTGCCAGCGGTCTGTTTCGGAGCGCGTTTAGCGCCTGTTGCCGGTTTGTTGTCGCCCTTTTCCTCAGCAGCGGCTGGTTTGGCGGCATTTTTCTTCGCTTTCGGTGTGCGCGACGGTGCCAGTTTGGCATTGCGGCTCACATGCGGTTTGGCTTCCTGAGCAATCTCTTCCTCAATTTCGTCGATGCGTGGCACCACGCACACCTCATCGGCTTCCATCGCCGTGCGCTTCTCTTTGGCGCGGTAGATGCTGTCGAGGAATTTCGGTTCACGGCGCAGTTTGGTGAGCGCCTCTTTCGCTGCAATCTGCTGGCTTTCCTTCTTTGAGTGTCCTTCGCCCGTTCCGGCAACGATGCCTTCCAGCACGACCGAACTGTGGAAGAGCTGTGTGCCGTTGTTTTCGTCGGCTTTCTCTTCGAGTTTGTATTCAGCTAAGATGCGGTTTTTCTGCGTCCATTCAAGGAGTTTGCTCTTGAAGTTCACTTCCTTGTTGGCCACGCCGTCGATGTCGAGCAGGCGGCCGATGATGCGTTTCTCGATAAACCATTGGCAGTGGTGGTAGCCACGGTCGAGGTAAACAGCCCCCATAAGCGCTTCAAAGGCGTTTCCGCCGATGTTGTTGCTGCGCGGTCCCGGTTGAGCCGTCGTCTTGATGAGGCGGTCGAGGCCGAGGTCGGCAGAGAGTTTGTTGAGCGAAGAGCGTTGCACGATTTTGCTACGCGTGCTGGTGAGGAAGCCCTCACGTTTGCGCGGGTAGCGGTGGTAGACGATGTCGCTCACAACGGCTTCGAGGATGGCATCGCCAAGATATTCCAGACGCTCGTTGTTGACAGGTTTACCAGCGCGGTTGCGGTAGCTCTGCGATTTGTGGGCCAGCGCGGCGCGGTAAAATTCAAGATTGTGTGGATAAAATCCGAGTATTCCGTATAAAGCAGAGGAGAGCTTCTTGTCTTTGCTGAAGGAATGCTTCACTCTGTCGATTAGATTAACTACCATGGGAGGATGTTTTGGATGCAGGGAGCGGGAGGGGGATATTCCGTTTAAGTTATGGTCAAACAACAACTTGAACAATTCTGAGGAGAGGAGTATGCCGATGAAATCTTGCGGAGAAGGGGTGGAAACTCATGGAGACTGCGTGGAAATCCTTTGCAACGCCTTGAGCTATCGTGGAAACAGATTGGCGGCGCAGGGGGATAGGGCAGTGTTTCAATAAGGTGCTACTGTGCTTCAATAAGGTGCTACTGCGCTTCAATGCGTCAAGGTGGAGGATTTTTTCTTATGTTTGGACTTTCTTCCAGACGGAGTGTCCCTGAGTTGCCACAGGACTTGTTTTTGTAATCTCACACAGATTTCATGGGAAAATGCCGGGATTCTCTCTGGAAACCGGACTCTTTTCATGGGTTGTATGGCTTCTTTTTGGCAGGCTGGTGGGTTGGTTGTGGGCCATTTGCTGCCATTGGTTCTTGGAACTTCCTTGTTCCCGACTTCTGCTTAGGTAAAACAATAACTTCGGTAATTGGCTGATGGAAAAGCACGACACCAATTATCCGAAGTTACTGGGCAATTTAATTTATGTTCATTATGGGATTTTTAGTCTTTAGTAATGGTCGCGACCATTACTAAAGGCAATTTCCCCATCTACTTAAAGTCTTAGTCTTCAAACTTCTTGACGATGCAGCAGGCGTTGTGTCCGCCGAAGCCGAACGTGTTGCTCAAGGCTGCGCGGATGGGGCGCTTCTGTGCTTTGTTGAAGGTGAAGTTGAGGTTGTAGTCGATGCGTTCGTCGCGGTCGTCATCTTCGTGGTTGATGGTTGGCGGAACGATGTCGTTCTGAACAGCCAAGCAGCAAGCCATTGCTTCGAGAGCGCCGGCAGCGCCGAGCAAGTGACCCGTCATAGACTTCGTTGAGCTGATGTTGAGCTTGTAGGCGTGTTTGCCGAAGAGCTTCGTGATGGCCTTCACCTCAGAGATGTCACCAACAGGCGTTGAAGTGCCGTGAACGTTGATGTAGTCGATGTCTTCAGGCGTCATTTCAGCATCTTCGAGTGCGTTGCTCATAACGAGGTGTGCACCGAGGCCTTCCGGATGGCTGGCCGTGATGTGGTGGGCATCGGCAGACATACCAACGCCGGCTACTTCGCAATAGATCTTCGCACCGCGTGCCTTTGCGTGCTCGAGTTCTTCAAGAATGAGGCAGGCAGCACCTTCGCCCATAACGAAACCATCGCGGCTGGCGCTGAACGGACGGCTGGCGTGTTCAGGGTCGTCGTTGCGGGTTGAGAGGGCGTGCATGGCGGTGAAACCACCGACGCCTGCGGGCCAGATGGCTGCTTCGGCGCCGCCAGTCACCATCATGTTGGCTTTGCCCAAACGGATGAGGTTGAAAGCATCAGCGAAGGCGTTCGTTGAAGAAGCGCAAGCCGAGGTGGTGGTGTAGTTAGGGCCGTGGAAGCCATATTTGATGGAGATTTCTCCGGCAGCGATGTCGGCGATCATCTTAGGAATGAAGAAAGGATTGTATTTCGGACCCATTTCTTCGCCGTTGATGGCGTAGTTGCCAGCTTCTTCTTCGAAGGTGTGGATACCGCCGATACCAACGCCGAGAACAACGCCGATGCGGTTCTTGTCGACTGATTCGAGGTCAACGCCGCAGTCTTTGACAGCTTCCATGGCAGCAACGAGGGCGTACTGCTCATAGAGGTCCATCTTGCGGGCTTCCTTGCGGTCGATATAGTCGGTTACCTTGAAATCTTTCACTTCGCAGGCAAACTGCGTTTTAAACTTAGAAGCGTCGAAGTGTGTGATGGGGCCAGCGCCGCTGACACCTTTCAAAAGGTTTTCCCATGTTTCGGGAGCTGTGTGGCCCAGTGGGGTGAGCGCACCAAGACCTGTTACGACTACTCTTTTTAATTCCATATATATTAAATGTGTATGCTTCGCAGGTGTCTGTTGCCAGGCCGGGGCGGTCGGTTCCTTGTTTCCTGCTCAGATGGTTTAATCAAAAATGTTTGTTGGGGAATGTATAGACCCCTTTCGCCTGCGTAATGGTTGAATGTCGTAAATTCATTCTTTCGCCATTACCATAGGAACTGGCGTAAACCAGTTCTGCGGACTAAAGCCTGGAGCCGTACATCGGTAGCGGATGATGGGCGAGAGGCCGGAACCGTTGGTGGAAAGTCTGCGTGAAACTTCATGCAGGGCATGGAAAAGTTTTAGTAATGGTTCATCATTACTTCCTGAATGTCGGGAATGCCCTTCGTTCGTTTTGAATGCCCTTTTGGAAACCTCAGGGTTTCTCTTTAAATGAAGCCAGAACCATTGGCGTCTGTCAAATTCTGCCAATGTTCTGCCAAACCGTTCAACCAATGATTTCGGCGGTATGCTTTCTCCTCCGTCCACCCAAATGCCACTGTCGCGCCTCGCGTCAGATGGATGGCAGACGCGCGGCGCCACAATGTGAAGAGTCAGGCGCTATTCGGCAACGGGAAAAGAAGAGGGGCAGTTGGTGCAGCCTTTTTTCGCCATTGCTCAGCGAATATGTCTAAACATTCCAAGGGAGGGAGGACACAAAATCCCGAGACCGTCGTGATGGCCGCCGTGAAGTTTGCAGTCCTCCCCCCCTTGGGGGGATGAGAGGTGTGCTCTCAAAAAGCAATGGAAACCATTACTTACTTGATGTGCTCCTCAATGTAGCTGATAGCATCACCTACAGTAGAGATCTTCTCGGCCTGATCGTCGGGAATAGTGATTTTGAACTGCTTTTCAAATTCCATGATGAGCTCTACAGTGTCGAGAGAGTCAGCACCGAGGTCGTTGGCGAAGCTTGCTTCGTTCGTTACTTCAGCTTCATCAACGCTCAATTTGTCACAGATGATTTCTTTTACTTTTGCTTCAATATCAGACATAGTTTCTTAATTTGAATTTATTAGTGAATGTATTAGTATCCTTCTTTTGGCTGCAAAAATAGTCCTTATTATTAAGACGGCCAAGTATTTGCGTGAAAAATTGGCTTATTCCTGCACATTTTTCCCTTTTTTGTGCTCCGATTGTAGGGGGGAGTTGTTTTTTTAGGGACCTGGCAACGGCGGCTGGCTGTTGCGACGGCTTGCCAGCGATTATTGCTGCGGTCGGCGTTTACGAGAGGAGTGCTTTCTCTTTCTTCGGAGAGATATCCTTGCTCATTCCTTGACCCATTGGCCTGGTTGCTTGTCACGTTGCCTTTGCTGCGCGGTCTATGGATTTTACTCCTTTTCCCATTGGCTGTATGGCCGTATGCGGAGCGAGGAATTATAATAGCGGCGGTCGCCGGTCACTTCCTTTCCCAGAAAATCGGGGCGTTCAAAAGCTTCGTCTTCGCTGCCCAGTTCCACTTCGGCCACAACGAGGCCTTCGTTTTCGCCGAAGAACTCGTCCACTTCAAACGTGTGGCGGCCTGCCGGCACGAGCCAGCGGATTTTGTCGACGATGCCGGGTTCGCAGAGACGGAAGAGCGAGAGCGCTTCGTCTTTCGATATTTCGTGTTCAAACTCATAGCGCGAGAGTCCTCCGTTGTTTGAAGGTCCCTTGATGGTGAGATAGCCGCGTTCGTCGCGTAGGCGGACACGCACAGTTCTCCCGCGTTCGCTGCAGATATAGCCTTGAACGATGCGCGAATGAGACGTGGTGAGCGATTTATAATCGCCCGTCACCAAGAATTTGCGTTCTATTTCCAGTGCCATTTTTTAATGTCGTCTTGCCGGCAGGCAGCGGCAACCATTTTGCGGTGCCTACCCATTGTTGTGGTTGGCTGTTGAGGCCGTCTGCCTCCTCACCTACAGATCATCCGAAGAAGAAATAGTAGCAGAGGAGGAACAAAATCATGAGGACGATGAGGCCGATGAAAATGCCGTTGATGACGCGGCGGGCCTGGCGTGCTTGGCGTGCTTCGCGGGCCTTGAGTTTTGCTTGGTGTTTTTGGTTCATGGTAGTAAATGGTCTTTGTGCACATTGGCAGGCAGCGGGCGGCGTGAAGCGCGTTTCAGGAGCGCCCTTCCTGCCGTTCCACCTGTCCAGTTGCTTGTTTTTAGATATAAGTAATGGTAAAACAGGGTGAACTATCCTTTCACCATTACTATGTAAGTCACTTAAGGAGCGTTCAGAACAGTTTCTTAAGCCTGTTCAGCATCCGTTTCGGCAAATTCCATGAGGTAAGCCTTGATGAATCCGTCGATTTTGCCGTCCATCACGCCGTTCACGTCGCTCGTTTGGAATCCCGTGCGATGGTCTTTCACGCGGCGGTCGTCAAACACGTAGCTTCGGATTTGGCTTCCCCATTCAATTTTTTTCTTTCCCGCTTCAATCTTGGCCTGTGCCGCTTTTCGTTTTTGGAGGGCGCGGTCATAGAGTTGTGAGCGGAGGAGTCGCATGGCGTTTTCGCGGTTTTCGAGCTGCTTTCGGCTTTCCGTATTTTCGATGAGGATTTCTTCTTCCTCTCCCGTGTCGGGGTCTTTATATTGGTAGCGCAAGCGCACACCCGTTTCCACCTTGTTGACATTCTGTCCGCCGGCGCCGCCAGAGCGGAAGAGGTCCCAAGAAATTTTCGATGGGTCGACATACACTTCGATGGTATCGTCAACCAGCGGTGTGACGAAGACAGAGGCAAACGACGTCATGCGCTTTCCCTGTGCATTGTATGGCGAGACACGCACGAGTCGGTGGACGCCGTTTTCGCTTTTGAGGTATCCGTAGGCATAGTCGCCCTCCACCTCCATCGTGACCGTCTTGATGCCAGCTTCGTCGCCGTCTTGCAGGTTGGAGATGGTCACTTTATATCCCTGTGCCTCGGCATATCGCATATACATGCGCATCAGCATCGATGCCCAGTCCTGGCTTTCCGTACCGCCAGCGCCAGAGTTGATTTTGAGCACGCAGCTCATCGGGTCTTCCTCCTGTCGCAGCATGTTCTTGAGCTCCAGTGCTTCCACGGCCTCGATGGTTTTGGCATAGGCTTCGTCAACCTCCTGTTCCGTCACCATCTCCTCCTTATAGAAGTCGAACGCCAGTTCCAGTTCGTCAACGAGTGTTTTCACTTCCTTATATCCCTCAATCCATTTCTCGAGCGACTTCACCTTCTTCATCTGTTCCTCAGCCTTCTTGGCATCGTCCCAGAATCCCGGTGCCTGAGTGCGCAGTTGCTCTTCTTCGAGTTGTATTTTCTTGGCGTCGATGTCGAGATAGCGGTTGAGCGCTTCGACGCGGTCCTTAGCTTCTTTAAGTTGTTCGGCGGTAATCATTTATTTCTTCGTTTCTTTTTCAGCGTCAATATAGATTTGTTCGATCTCCTTGGCGTATTTTTCGTAGACCACGCGTCGTTTCACCTTCAGCGTATTGGTCAGTTCCCCAGTGGCGATGGTAAACGGTTTCGGCAGGAGGATGAAGCGTTTCACCTGTTCATAGTGTGCGAGGTCTTGCTGCAGGAGGTCGATGCGGTCTTTAATCATCTCGTGGATTTCCGGTGAGGCGCAGAGCGCTTCGCGGCTTTCGAGCGCCCCAAGGCCGTTTCCTTCGGCATATTTGCGGAGCAAATCGTAGTTGGGCACGATGAGCGCGGAGACGAATTTATGTTTGTCGGCCACGATGACAGTCTGGTCGATGAATTTGTCGATGACAAACTTCGACTCGATCATCTGCGGCGCGATATATTTTCCGTTAGACGTCTTGAAGAGGTCTTTGATGCGTTCCTTGAGGAAGAGTTCTCCGTCTTTCATATATCCAGAGTCACCCGTGTGGAACCATCCGTCTTCGTCAATCGTTTCGCGCGTCACGTCCTCCTTCTTGTAGTAGCCCGGTGTGATGCTCTTTCCGCGCAGCAGAATTTCGTCGTTTTCTCCAAACTTGATTTCCACGCCTCCGATGACGCGTCCCACGGAGCCCAGCGTTGTGGGCTTTCCGATGAAGTCGCAGGAAACAGTAGCCGTTGATTCCGTCAGTCCGTAGCCCACCACCATGCAGATGCCAGCGGCGTGTACGAATTTCTCCACCTCCGGCGACACGGCGGCTCCGGCCGTCGGGAAGAAGTTAGCGTTTTCAAGTCCGAGCGTTTTGCGCAGGAGTTTCACCACCGTCCGCTGGTAGAAAGCATATTTCATGCGGAGCAACGGCGGCAGCGTTTTCCCCTTCGAGAGATATTCCGTCCAGCAGCGTGCCCCCACTTTCAGTGCGCCCAGAATCAAGCGGCGCTCCAAGGCCGATGTCGTTTCGATGCGCTCCATGACACCTTGGTACACCTTTTCCCAAAAGCGCGGCACACTGCTCATGCAAGTCGGGTGGACTTCCTGCAGCGATTGCAAGATGTCGTTGGGACGTAGGTTGATGGCCAGGCGTGCACCTTCTGCGAGGCAGAGATATGACCAGGCGCGTTCGAAGATGTGGGTGAAGGGCAGGAAATTCAGAATGACGTCTTTTTCCGACAGCGGAAGAACGGCATCATTTTCAGGGATGGCGGCATGATACATGCCGTGGGTGATGATCACGCCCTTGCTGTTGCCCGTTGTTCCCGAGGTATAGAGAATGTTGGCCGTGTCTTCGAGCGTGCTTTCAGCGGTGAGCGCGTCCACCTTCGGCGTCAGTTCGGCTTTGTGTTTCTCCGCTTCAGCGAGAAACTCGTCGAAGTAGACCGAGAGGTGGTCGTTTTCGTGTCGCACCACGTCGCGCGAGAAGATGATGATTTTCTCGAGCGTCGGGCAGACAGAAATCACGCTGAAGGTCGTGTCGTATTGCTCCTGTTCGCCGACAAACACGAAGCGGATGGCGGCATCGTTGACCATGTAGGCCACCTGTGCGCTGCTGCTCGTTGCATAGAACGGGATGGTGACGGCACGTATGCCAAAAGCCCCAAAGTCCACATAGAGACCTTCAGGCTTGTTTTGTGAAAAGACGGCAACGTTCTCCTGCACTTTCACGCCCAGCGTGAGGAGTCCAACGGAGGTGAGGCGCACCAGTCTTGAAAAATCATTCCACGACACAGGCTTCCACACGCCTTCTTCATAGTCGCGCCATGAAAGGGCGGTGCGTTGGCCGTATTTTGCGGCCTGCTCGTGTATCAGTCTTGATAGATGAGAATTATTCAGCATATAGATTCGGTTTTTCCGATAGCACAAAGGTAGGTCTTTTTATTCAATGCGAGGGCGTAAAATTCACTTTTTTTGTGATGGGGCGGCAAAGCCCGTCGTTGTGGGGAAATCCGCCGCTTGGAAAACGGCCGTTTTTTTCAGTAATGGTGAAAGACAAGGCATAAGTAGGTGTTCAAAATTAGTTTATACTGTCCATGCAGGGAAAATCCAGTTTAATATTGCCTTGCCGCATTCTTTTGCCCCTACAACTGTCTTTCATCAGTCACGTAGCCCGCTACGCTCCTTCTTCAAGACAATTGTAGGAACAAAATAATACGACAATTCAATATAAACTAATTCTGAACACCTACTTAAGAAACCTACTTACCATTATCAGCATCCGACAAATAATTTGTATCTTCGCAAATCATCTCCATTTGCTTCATTATGAAATATCCCATTGGAATACAAGACTTCAAGTTTTTGCGTGAGGGCGGATTCGTCTACGTGGACAAGACAGCTCTGGTGTACGACATGGTCACCAGAGGCAAAACCTATTTCCTGAGTCGTCCCCGGCGGTTTGGCAAGAGCATTCTTGTGTCCACCCTTGAATATTATTTCAAAGGTGAGCGCGAGCTCTTCAAAGGCCTGGCCATTGACGGGATGGAAAAAGACTGGGAGAAACACACGGTGTTTCACATTGATTTCAACGGATTAAACTTCGAGAAGCCCGATGTGTTGAGCAGCACGCTCAACGACTATCTTGCAAAATGGGAGAACGAATATCTCGTGGAAAACAGTAGCGACCTCGATTTCGGCCGCCGTTTCTGCAATATTTTGGAACAGGTTCACCGCCAGACGGGAAAATGTTGTGTTGTCTTGGTGGACGAATACGACAAACCGCTGCTCGATGTGATGGATTCGGGGCTCAGAATGAAAGACGGGAATGGCAACGAAGTGTTGATTGAAGACCACAATCGGGGCATCCTCAAAGGTTTTTATTCCGCTTTCAAGGCCGCTGATGCCCATTTGCGTTTCGTGTTGCTCACGGGGGTGACGAAATTTTCGCAGGTGAGCGTTTTCAGCGGGTTCAACCAGCCCAAGGACATCAGTATGGACGACAACTACGAGGCCATTTGCGGTATCTCTAAAGCCGAATTGCTGGAAAACCTGATGCAGCCTGTCGGCGAACTGGCTGAGGTTTATGACATGGACACAGACAAGATGGTGGAGCTCCTTGAGGAACAATACGACGGCTATCATTTCAGCAGCGGCATGACAGATATGTTCAATCCCTTCAGTCTGCTCAATGCTTTCGACAAGCGCCGCCTCGATAGTTTCTGGTTTTCAACTGGCACACCGACTTACCTCATCCGTCTCCTGCAACACAACCACGAGAACCTGAATGACCTAACGGGACGTTATTACCGCCCAGCAGATTTCGTTGATTACAAGGCCGATGCAGAAAATCCGCTGGCCATGATCTACCAAAGCGGCTACTTGACCATCAAGGGGTTCAATCGCCGCTTCAACACCTTTTTGCTCGACTTCCCCAACAAGGAAGTGAAGGAAGGCTTTGTCAGTTTGGTGGCCAACAACTACCTTCAAGTCTCGCGCGACACGGCCGTTGAGGCTATGGAGTGGGTGCAGACAATCGAAGCCGGCAACCTCTCTCTTCTGCGCAAACAGCTCACGGCCTTTTTCGCCAGCATTCCCTATACGATGCGGCGCAAGGAAAATGAGCGCGAGAGGGAGCGCTACTTCCACTATACTTTCTACCTCATTTTCCGTCTTATGAGCACCTATACCATTTTGACGGAGAAACGTCAGAGCGAGGGCCGTGCCGATTGCATCATCGAAACGCCCGCCGCCGTGTTCATCTTCGAGTTTAAACTGGACGGAACAGCCGATGAAGCCCTCCGCCAGATAGAAGAGAAGGGATATGCGCGGCCATACGCCGCCGATAAGCGCCCTGTGCGGAAAATCGGTGTCGTTTTTTCTTCGCAGACGGGAACGATTGAGGAATGGAAAGAGGTGTGAAGGAAAGTTGAAAAGCCGCTTTGCCTTTGTTTGTTCCGCTGGATTTTCCACGGCGTCCCGATATGGTCATCGATTTGCGGCCGCCGGTAATGCTACTCGCGGCCGCCGTTCGCGCTACTCGCGGCCG
>ULZG01007494.1_pt1 | contig 11744 bp, 10 predicted proteins | sample 1962881 | NCBI WGS metagenome assembly ULZG01 (sample SAMEA4835883, study PRJEB28245) | human gut metagenome | biome: gut microbiome; material: fecal sample | place: Denmark | collected 2008 | reverse complement strand
CCGAGTTCTGCAATGGTGAAAAATATGCTGAGTGCCGGTTTGTCTATGGGTTTTATGAGTTCTCTGGTCAATATTGGTTCTCTGACTTTGCAGACAGCGATCAATAAACTTGGAAGAGATTATATCGTGGCGCAGACAGCGGCAAGAAAGCTGACAGAAATGTTTATGCTTATGTTTGGCGTGTTTGGAAATACAATGGCAACCTATTGTGGGCAGAATCTGGGAGCGGGAAAGATAGACCGGATCAAAAGAGGAATCTGGCTTTCTATTTTATACACCTGTATCTGGTGTACATTTGCTATTATTGCAAGCTATACGATTGGAGATAAACTTGTCTATCTGGTAACCGGAACAGATAATAAAAATGTAATTGAAAATGCAACCCGATACCTGAAGTTTGATACACTGTTCTACTATGTGACAGCGGTGATCTGTATTGTGCGAAATGCGATGCAGGGGCTGGATGATCATATTACTCCGATTGTCTCAAGCATGCTTGAAATGGTTGGGAAAATTGTGATTGCATTTACACTGGTTCCACATCTTGGATACACGGGGGTTATCATTGCGGAGCCGATTGTGTGGTTTGTTATGGTGATTCCGCTGATCGTGCAGATTTTCCGGATGCCGGTGCTGAAGCAGACAAGCCTTTCTTGACACTATTCATACGCCTGTGCTAGAATAGGCTTGTTTCAGAAAAATAAATACAGATGCGTAAGGTGTCAATCAGACGGAACGTCTGGATTGGTGAAAAGGGAAACAGGTGCAAGTCCTGTATGAACTCGTCACCGTAATTTGCAAGCTTAGGCTGTCATACCACTGGGAGACCGGGAAGGAAAGCCACAAGCGTCTGAGCAATCAGTCGGGAGACCTGCCTTTCGCAGTACAGGAACGGAAAGTTCATGCCACGAGTAACTGGCAGTACGAAAGACAGAGACTTCAGACTGATTCTGCACACAGAGCAGAAGGTCGGTTTCTTTTTTGTACGCCCTCGTTAAATTTAGATACGGGGGATTTTTTTTGCTTGAAAAAAATATGCTGTAAAGTGTAATGAATATCATTCCGATTCCTGAAAGTATGACAAAAAAGTCAGGGAGGATCAAGATGAAGAAACGAGTATTAGTAGCATTACTGGCAACAGCACTTACGGTGTCTATGATGACTGGATGTGGAAGCAAGAAGACAGAGGACACTTCTTCTACACAGACAGAAGAAACATCCGAAGACAGCGATCAGGAGGCAGCAGACAAAGTGGCAAAGCTGATCGATGACATTTATGTACAGGAAAGAACAGACAAGACAGATGAACAGTGTAAGGCTGCAAAAGAAGCCTGGGATAAGCTTACTGATGTACAGAAAGAACTGGTAGAAGGCGAGAACGCTGACCCGGATTATTTTGGAAGGGATACAGGCGATGCATCGAAAGATGATCCGTTGAATGAAGATAACATCGGAGAAAATGAAATTCTGGTTGTAAGCTTTGGTACATCTTTTAATGACAGCCGTGCAGAGGATATCGGTGGTGTGGAAAAAGCACTTCAGGCAGCATATCCGGATTGGTCTGTAAGAAGAGCATTTACAGCACAGATCATCATCAACCATGTACAGGCCCGTGATGATGAGAAGATCGACAATATGGATCAGGCACTGGAAAGAGCAGTCGACAACGGGGTTAAGAACCTGGTCGTACAGCCGACACATCTGATGCATGGTGCCGAGTATGATGAACTGACAGAAGCAGTTGAGAACTACAAAGATAAATTTGAATCTGTAAAAATTGCAGAACCACTTCTCGGTGAAGTCGGAGCGGATGAAACAGCGATCAATGAGGATAAAGCAGCTGTTGCAGAAGCAATTACAGCAGAAGCTGTAAAGACAGCTGGATTTGACAGCCTGGATGCGGCAAAAGAAGAGGGAACCGCATTTGTATTTATGGGACATGGAACTTCACACACAGCAAAGATCAGCTATTCTCAGATGCAGGCACAGATGGAACAGCTTGGTTATGAGAATGTATTTATCGGAACCGTAGAAGGCGAACCGGAAGATACCGCTTGTGAAGCAGTAATTGAAAAGCTGAAAGAAGCAGGATACAAGAAAGTAATTCTTCGTCCACTGATGGTTGTAGCAGGAGATCATGCAAACAACGATATGGCAGGCGATGATGACGATTCTTGGAAGAGCCAGTTTGAAGCATCCGGAGTATTTGACAGTATTGATACACAGATTGCAGGTCTTGGTGAGATCGATGCGATCCAGCAGCTTTATGTGGCACATACACAGGCTGCAATTGATGCAGAATAAATAAAAAAAGAGGGATTTATAAGATGAAAAAGAAACTGTTAGTATTGGTATTATCTGCTGTAATGGCAGTGGGAATGATGAGCGGATGCGGTGCAAAATCAGACACATCAGATACGAAAGCAAAGACAGCAGAAAGCTCTTCTGCTAAAGAAGAGGAAACAGAGGAACAGACAGAGTGTGAGCTTGAAGACGGAACCTACACAGCAGAGTTCAAGACTGACAGCGGAATGTTTCATGTAAATGAAGCGAATGACGGAAAAGGAACACTTACCGTAAAAGACGGAAAGATGACGATTCATGTCAGTCTGGTTTCTAAGAATATCGTCAACCTGTTTGAAGGAACATCCGAAGATGCACAGAAAGATAGTGCAGAACTTCTGGAACCTACAACAGATACGGTAACCTATAGCGACGGTGCAACAGAAGAAGTTTATGGATTTGATATTCCGGTTCCTGAACTGGATAAAGAATTTGATGTGGCTCTGCTCGGAAAAAAAGGAGTCTGGTATGATCATAAGGTAAGTGTGACCAATCCGGTGAAAGTCGAAGAATAATTGAAGATAAGTGAAAGGACTGTTTCCCTGAGAAATGGGAAATGGTCCTTTTTTTGCTTGGGCATGAACTGGATAACACTATACTTTTATATGTCAGATAGTGTATACTAGGCAGTGGAAGATCATACAAAAGAGAGAATGTTTTGTATATAAAAACTAAAATGTGGAGAGGAAGTTAAAATACGATGTACTACGTACCAGATGGCACAAAAGAGTGTGGATTTTATGAATGTAAAAAATGTGGGAACCGTTTCTTATCCTTACAGACAATGAACCGGATCCCATGTCCGGAATGTGAGGCAGAGATCGACTATGAGATCGGACCAGACGAATCCATGGAAGATGCTCTGGACACGGCAGAATTACTGGAAAAGATCATCGGTGAAGAAGAAGTAGAGAAAATGGATGGACTTCTGAGTCTTGCAATTACCGGTGGAGACTGTAACTGGATTTAATTTTCGGTTAAAAGTGTTGAATGGGTGGTTAGGAAAAACAAACGAAGTGTGTTATAATAGAAATATGAGTAAAAGAGGGAGAAAATAGATGGATATTCATGATTTGAAAATATTTCTGATGATCGCACAGGAAGGCAGTGTTTCCAAAGCATCCAAAATCCTTTATATGACACCGCAGGGAACAAGTAAGGTACTGAAGAACCTTGAGACAGAGATGGGATGTCAGTTGTTTATCCGGGATAAGTCTGGGATGCAACTTACGGAAAGCGGAGAGAGATTCCGCGAGTATGCGCTGAAGGATGTAGACGATTATTATCAGGTAAAGAAAGATATTCTGCATATTGAACAGAGACAGAAGAAGGTTGTAGATCTCTTGTCGGCATATGGAATCTTGCGTCTGCTTACGCCGGACTGTCTTGTGGCATTTAGGGAAAAGTATCCGGATATCGAATTCCATTACCGGGAATATCCGGATCTACCAGTCGAACAGCTTTTTGCCGGAAATGAAGGAAATGTGGCATTTTCCATCGGAGATTTTGATGAGCATTTATATCAGGTTGTGCCGCTGGAAACATTTCCAATTAGGCTTCTGGTAAATGAAAAGCATCCGCTTGCACAGAAAGAAAGTGTTACGATTGAAGATCTGCAGGGAGAGCCGATGTTTATTGAGAGCAGTCAGTTCCATATCTATCACCTGATCACGGAAAGATGTGAGGAGGCAGGATTTGAACCGGATATTATTTTCCAGACCAGTGGTTTCAGTTTGTGCCATAAGATGGTGAAAGCAAACAAAGGAATCTCGGTTGCGGTAGATTTTGTCTTTGATGATATGCGGGAAGATGGTTTGAAACTGATTCCGTTTTCGGATGGAAATTATGAGTGGAAGGCCTGCATGCTTACAAGACGGGATGAAGAAGAGAACGAAGGCGTACAGTGTTTTCGGAAGCATGTGCAGGAATGGCTGCAGAAGATCCGCTCCGGAGAGATTATACGATAAGAAAAAAGTTGATAAGAAGTAACGAAAAGTTGAAGATAGATCACAAATTATACAGAATGCATGAAAATGCAGTGTATGGTTTGTGATTTTTTTGTCGACATTTTCACTTGAATAGAAAGTAACTATAATAATGGAATATTTATAGAAAAGATGAATTTGATTAAAGTGCACAAAAGACTATAATGGTAATACATGGATGCTGGCAGAATACACAAATAGTCGTGCCGGCACAAATATAATTTTACAGGAGGTTTTGAAAATGAATATTGGGGTAACAGAAATCAGTCCAAGAGAGGTGCAGAGAAAGGCAGAGAAATGTTTTAAAGATGGATATTACTGCTGTGAAGCTCTGGTCAGCACGATCCGCGATGAATTCAAACTGGATGTGCCGAAAGAGGTTGTAGCTATGGCATCCGGAATGGCAGTAGGAGCAGGAAAATCAGGATGTGCCTGCGGTGCATTTAACGGAGGAATTCTTGCACTTGGAATGTTCTTCGGCCGTACCGAACAGGATGGACCGACCAACCCGAAGAGTATCAAATGTATGGAGCTTACGCACGAGCTTCATGACTGGTTCAAGAAGGCAAATGGTAAAAATGCAATCTGCTGCAGAGTTCTTACAAAGGAATTCAATATGGGACAGGGTGAACACAAAGAACAGTGTATTTATTTTACAGGACTTTGTGCATGGAAGGTAGCGCAGATCGTCTGTCGTGAGCTTGGTATCAAGAATCTGGATGAAATTGATGAACCGTGCGAAAGAAGAAAAATTGCAGATATCTAAATAAAGTGGTAACGACAGCCGCTTGATGAGAGAAAGGAAAAGAAACAATGAAAGACGTAATTAAGAAAGTACCGATTCCGCTATGCGGAGTCATGCTTGGCGCGGCAGCACTTGGAAATTTACTTCAGAGCTATTCAGAAGGAATCCGTTATGTATGCGGTATATTCGCAGCATTTCTTCTGATACTGGTGCTTTTGAAGCTGATCATGTTCCCGGGAGCAGTGAAAGAAGATATGGGAAATCCGATCATGGCAAGCGTATCAGGAACATTTCCGATGGCACTTATGATTCTCAGCACTTATGTAAAACCGTTTATCGGAAAGGCAGCTTATTACATATGGCTTCTGGCAATCATTCTTCACATCATTCTGATCATATATTTTACGGTGAAGTTTGTTCTGAAACTTCAGATGCCGAAAGTATTTGCAAGCTATTATATTGTATATGTAGGAATTGCTGTAGCGGCTGTTACAGCACCGGCTTATGAGCAACTTGGAATTGGAACCGCAGCATTCTGGTTTGGATTTGTAACACTGATCGTACTTCTTGTACTTGTAACCTATCGTTATGTGAAGTTTAAAGAAGTGCCGGATCCGGCAAAACCGCTGATCTGTATCTACGCAGCACCGACCAGCTTGTGTATTGCAGGTTATGTACAGTCCGTAACACCGAAATCATACGGTTTCCTGATGGCAATGTTTGTAGTTGCAACGATTATTTATATTTTTGCCCTGGTAAAAGCAGTGGAATATCTGAAGATGCCATTCTTCCCAAGCTATGCAGCCTTCACATTCCCATTTGTTATCAGTGCGATCGCAAGTAAACAAACTATGGCATGTGCAGCAAATATGGGACATCCAATGCCATTCCTTCAGTATGTAGTTCTGATCGAGACAATTATTGCAGTAGCACTTGTTGTTTATACTTATGTTCGTTTTATGGGGGCTATTTTCGGAGGAAAGAAATAAAAGATTTGACCGGACAGATAAAAAAGGGTAAACTTAAATTTATCAAGAATATGTCGGATGAGGGACGTCCTAGACACCGCAAGGGGCCGAAGAAGCAAAGCGTAAGGTAACATCTTCCTTTCGTGGAAACTGACAGGCAAAAAGGAAGGCGACCTGACGAATCTTTGGAGAGTGTGCAAAGAAAGCACCACCTACGAGGCTAGAACCAACTGGTAAAAGGACAGAGAAAACAGATGAACGATTTTTTTCGTGTATCTGTTTTTTTCTGCCCTTTTTATATGGGCACTAATATGAGATGAGACTGTTAGCAGGCAGTATGTGGTGGCATACAAAAGTATTATCTGAGGAAGAAGGGAAAGGGCATTTTTTGAATAAAATTTGACAGAAGAAAAAGAAAAGCAGGAGGAAAAAAAGATGAGAATGATGCTTGTAGGAGCCGGTGCTGTCGGTGAAAGTATTTTAAAAGTAATGCAGTGGAGAGACCCAAAGGGAGAATGGCTGAAATATGTGCTGGTCTGCGACTATGATCTGAAAAGGGCAGAGGAAGTTGTCGGTATGATGAAGGGGGATTCCCGTTTTGAAGCCTCTAAGATCGACGCGACAAATACAGAGAAAATGGCAGAACTGATCCGGGAGCATAAGATTGATTTTGTGATGGATGCAGCACCACCTTTTGCAAGTAATATGATTTTTGACGCTGCATTTAAAACGGGTGCAGATTACGGAAGCATGGGAACCTGGTCGGTTCCGATGGAAAATCCGGCTTACGGACTTGGTATTGAGAACAGCTATACTGAACCGATGACAAAATACAATTTTGACCGTCATGAAGCCTGGAAGAAGCAGGGGAATATGGCTGTGATCTGTATGGGAATCGATCCGGGTGTTGTAAATGTATTTGCAAAATACGCGGCGACAGAGCTTTTGGATGAAATAACAGAAGTTCATGTAAAAGATGGCGGAAATCTGTCTGTTCCGGGTGCAGATCCGGATGACATTATGTTTGGATTCAACGTGTGGACCGTGCTGGATGAGGTAATGAACCCGAATGTTGAGTATGATAAGGAGAAGGGCGGATTTATCGTAGAAAAAGCATTTGCAGGGCAGGAAGTCTATGAGATGCCGGAAGGAGTAGGAAAAAATACTCTGGTAAAGGTAGAGCATGAGGAAGTTGTGACGATGGCACGCTACTTAAGCCAGTATGGATTGAAAAAGGCAACCTTCAAGATCAGTCTTGATGAGAATCTGATCACGGCACTTAAGGTGCTGGATAAGCTGGGACTTCGCAGTATCAAGCCGGTGCAGGTAGGGGATGTGAAGGTAGTTCCAAGAGATGTGGTTGCAGCCTGTGCACCGCAGCCAAAAGATATCGGAGATGAGATGACCGGAAAAATGCTGGTCGGAGTACAGTGTATCGGAAAGAAAGACGGAAAGGAAAAAGAATACTTCCTGTATCAGCCATTTGATAATCAGGAGTCTATCGAAAGATGGGGAACCCAGGCTGTTACCGCCCAGACAGGATTTGGAGCAGCACTTGCGCTGGAGCTGATCGGAAGAGGAATCTGGAAAGAAGCTGGGGTCTATGCACCGGAATATTTTGATCCGAAACCATACCTTGAATTAATGAAAGAAAGTGGTTATAAATACGGAATTATAGAGAAATAATCTGGATGCGCTCAGAGATGGTCTGAGAAAATAAACAAAATAAAGTTACGCGCAGAAACGGTACAAAGTCATAGAAGAACTTTGTGCCGTTTTGTGTGTGACAGGAAATCAGATCAACTTACACTCTTTGGCCCATTTGGTGACAAAGGTAAGAAACTTATCAAGTGCAGGAGAGAGTTCAGGTGTATCCAGATAGGCTACGGACAGATTCCTGCGGAAGTGTTCGGTAAAGGAACGGACACAGACGTTGAATGGAATATTATGAAGCAGAAGTTTGGGAAGTACAGTGATGCCAAAGCCCTGTTCCACCATTTTAATCGCGGTATAGTCTTCATTGATCCGAAATCTTACGTTAGGCGTGATATGGTTTAATCGGAATAATTTTCCGGTTTCATAATCAAAATCATCGGCGGAGAGAACAAAATCCTGTCCGTCAATATCGGCAAAAGATACCGTCAGCTGATCAGCAAGAGGATGGTCCAGGGAAGTAACCAGAACCAGTTCGTCGGTGCCGACAGGCAGATTTGGGAAATCCTTTGCGACATATTGCGAAACAAAAATACAGTCCAGTTCTTTTTTGCGAAGCTTTTCCGTCAGGTTCTGAAATCCGTCAACATAGAGCCGAAAGGTGATATTCGGGTATTCGGCAGAAAAATTTTTCAGTACTCCGGGGAGCCAGTTATAGGCAATGCTCTGCACCGTTCCGATGCGGATAAAACCACTGTCCAGATTGTTGATATTTGAGACGATCTGATCGATCCGTGTATTGGCGGAGCGGATATGCATAAGTTCTTCAAAGATGGGTTCTGTTCCGGGAAGTGCTTCCATTCCGTTTTTTGAACGCTTGAACAGCTTAAGACCAATCTCTTTTTCATAATTGCGGATAGTCTGGCTGACAGCTGACTGTGTGTAGTTGTGTTTTTGAGCAGCTTTTGAGATGCTCTGATTCTCATAGACATCAAGAATCACATCGTATTTAGACATGATGAAACCTCCCGTGGTGTTGATAAACAATGCTCTTTTACTATCTTACTTAATATAAGGAAGATAATCAATATCCGTGGGATTTTATTATAAATTTTTTTAAAATCAAACATAAGAAAAAGTGAAAATATAAGCGCAAATCAAAGAGTTAACAATGTATTAAGAAAAAGTGAAGTCTGATATCAGTTTTACAGACTTTTCAATGACCGGAAACTGGAATAGCATAGAACAGGGGAATGAAATTCAAAGGAGTTTAAGTGTATCATGAATTAAAGGAGAAGAATAATGGGATACAATTACTGGAACGGAACAGAAGCGGCACACCGCCGTGTTATGATGAAGGCGGCAGGATATTCGGATGAAGATATCCGTCAGAAACCGCATATCGGAATACCGAATTCTTACATGGCAGGTTCTCCCGGAACTGCGCATCTTCGCCAGGTGACAGAAGCTGTAAAAGAGGGAATCTGGGCAGCAGGAGGAATCCCGGTAGAATTCGGAATCCCGGCTACTTGCGGAAATGTGGCAAATGGTGCGGATGAGATGAAGTATGAGCAGGTAGGAAGAGATATCGTGGCAATGTCCATCGAATTTGTATCCAGAATACATAATTTCGATGCGATCTGCTGTGTGGCATCCTGTGATTTGATTATTGCCGGATGTTATCTGGCAGCGTGCAGACTGGATATTCCGGCTCTGGTAGTGACCGGGGGATCAATGCAGGCCGGAAATTACTGTGGTAAGACAGTTGTAGAGGCAGATTTGGATGCGGCAAGATTCTCAGGTGCTTCCGAAGCTGAGTTATTTGAAATGGAAGAAAGCGTCTGCCCGTCTTTTGGTGCATGCCCTTCTATGGGAACAGCCAATACGATGCAGATGTTAGGTGAGGTATTGAACCTTGTTATGCCGGGAACATCTACGATTCCTGCATCAGATAATGCAAGACTTCGTGCTGCAAGAACAGCAGGAAAATACATGGTACAGCTTGCCAGGTCCGGAAAGACACCAAAAGATCTGATCACCAAAGATGTTCTGGAAAATGCGATCATGTTTGATATGGCAGTTGCAGGATCAACCAATGCGGTACTGCATATCCTGGCATACGCATATGAACTTGGTATCAAGCTTACACTGGCAGATTTTGAAAAGTATGCGAAGGAAATTTACTGCATCAATGCAGTGATTCCAAGCGGACCGTATACAGTTGTAGATTTTCATTATGCCGGCGGTGTAAAGCAGGTCATGAAGCAGCTTGCCGGTAAAATCCATACCGATGCGCCGACGATTTACGGGGATACAACTTGGGGTGAACTCCTCGATTCTGTGAAAAGCGCGCCAAATAAAGTCATTCATTCGCTGGAAGATCCTGTAGCAAAAGAACCGGGACTTAAAATCATGCGGGGAAATATTTCTCCGGCAGGGGCGATCGTACGTCCGACAGCAGTATATGAAGAAGTAAAATACATCAAAGGTGCGGCAAAAGTGTATGAATGCGATCAGGATGCATATAGAGCCATTATGGCAGGCGAGATTGTTGCGGGGGACATTCTTGTTATCCGCTATGAAGGCTGTAAAGGAGCACCGGGTATGAAAGAGCTGATGCTTAGTATCGATGCGCTGATCGGACTTGGACTTGATAAAAAGGTCGGGCTTATCACAGACGCGCGTTTCTCCGGATTCAACTACGGAGCAATCGTCGGACATGTTTCTCCGGAAGCTTATGACGGCGGTGTGATCGCTTTGATCGAAAATGGTGATGAAATTGAGATGGACATTGCAGGGGGAACCGTCAATCTTCTCGTATCCGATGAGATTTTAGCAGAAAGAAGAAAATCCTGGGTACGTCCGCCGCTTAAGCAGCAGAAGGGTGTTTTAAATATTTACGCACAGAACTGCAGACCGGCAGAAGAAGGCGGTGCAATGCAGCCATGGGCACTGGATGCAGACTACGGATATCATCACGAATAAAAGTATTGGTATGGATAAGGAGAGAACGGGTATGTTATTGCTTTCAAAAGAGGATATTAAAAGTGTAATTACAATGAAAGATATGATCGAAGCGGATAAGCAGGCATTTAAGATGGTTGTCGATGGTACGGTAGATACACCACTTCGTACAGTCATCAATGGAAAATATGACGGCGCATTTCTGTTTATGCCGGCCTATGCTCCGGAATTAGATGCAGCAGCCATGAAGGTGATCAACATTTTTCCACACAATATCGATAACAATCTGATGACATCACCGGCGCAGACTATGCTGATCGACGGAAAGACAGGATATGTGATCGCGATGCTGGATGGAACTTATGTGACACAGCTTCGTACGGGGGCCTCTTCCGGTGCAGCATTCGATCTGCTTGGAAAAAAGGAATGTAAAAAAGGTGCAATGATCGGTACAGGGGGACAGGCAGCAGCTCAGCTTGAAGCAATGCTTGCAGCCAGAAAATTGGAAGAAGTAAAGATCTTTGACCTGAATGAAGAAAGATGCAAAGCATTTGCCGAAGAAATGCAGAAGGAACTGGCCAAATATGGTGCAAAAATCATACCGGCCAAGGATTCAGATGACTGTATCGAAGATGCAGATCTGATCATCACAGTGACGCCTTCGGCAAAACCGGTATTTGACGGGACAAAGGTAAAAGCCGGTGCAACCATCAGCTGCGTAGGTACTTATGAGCCCCATAAGCATGAGCTGGATCCGGCAGTTTTACCGAGAGCATCTAAGATCATCTGTGATTCAAAAGAGGCGGCACTTTCAGAAACGGGGGATCTTCTGATTCCGATCGCAGACGGAATCATTACAGAAGAGGATGTGCTTGGAAGTCTTGGAGATGTGATCAATGGAAAGATCAAAGGACGTGAAAATGACGAAGAAATTATCGTATATGAAACCGTAGGAGTTGCTGCGCAGGATCTGGTAGCAGCAAAAGTGATTTATGATAAGGCAGTAGAAGCCGGAAAAGGACTTCGCTGGGGAGAATAATCTAAAAAGAGGATGTAAATACAAAAAACACGGAATATTTCCGTGTT
>ULZG01017630.1_pt1 | contig 11774 bp, 10 predicted proteins | sample 1962881 | NCBI WGS metagenome assembly ULZG01 (sample SAMEA4835883, study PRJEB28245) | human gut metagenome | biome: gut microbiome; material: fecal sample | place: Denmark | collected 2008 | reverse complement strand
ATAATTTTTTATAAGATTATTTTAACAGTTAAACACCTCCTTGTCATATCTTTATATTTCCCTCATTCTCCAACAGACAAAATGTCTCATAGCCTCCCGGCTCCCCTCATTCTTATGACAGGCTGCACTCACCTCCATGACCATGCAGAAGTCTCATTATCATATCCTTGTTCGCTCCCTGTGCTCTTCGTGGTATCATAAAAGAACCTCCATCCTATTGTTCATGGCATAAAATTCATTGCCCGCAGATCATGGCGGAATATGTCCTCCCGGACTGTGCCGGAAAATGGTCTTATTCAATTGTCAGTTTCCCTTGGATTCATCATCATATGTCGTGAATGGATTTGTCAGATCTGATCGATCTCATCTTAGATTTATCTTGTTGATATGTTTTTAGAATTATCTGATATTGTATTCTCTTCCATTTATTCCCTATCTTGGTTTATCATAACATTTCCGCATAAAAAAAGCAACCCATTTTCTTCCATGGGTTGCTTTTTTATGATTCATTAGATTCCAAGAATCTTCTTCACTTCGTCTTCCATTGCTGCTGTCTCACATACCGTATCATGAAGAACTGGTGCAGTTCTGATCTCTTCGATCGCTTTTGGAATTGCTGTCTTAGATACTTTGTTAAGTTCATCAACTAATTCAAAGTCATCTTCTGCATCGTATGCTGGATCGATCGCATCCATAACACTTCTTGTGAATTTGTATGGACTTGCTGTAGAAGCGATCACTGTTGGAGTTTTGTCATCTCCTGTCGCTGCTTTGTATTTGTCATATGCAACTGCTGCGACTGCTGTATGTGTATCCATCACATATCCTTCTTTGTCATAGACTTCTTTGATCTTCACTGCTGTTTCTTCTTCACTTCCGAAAGCTCCAAAGAACTCAGATAATTCTGCTTTCATGGCATCTGTGATCACATATTCACCGTCTTTTGTCAATGCTGCCATAAATTTGGCACACTGTTTTGCATCATTTCCTGCGATTCTATAGATCATACGCTCTAAGTTACTTGAGATCAGAATATCCATAGATGGAGATGTTGTAACATAGAATTCTCTGTTGCGATCGTATTTTCCTGTCTCAAAGAAATCAAATAATACTTTATTCTTATTAGATGCGCAGACAAATTTGCCGATTGGAATACCCATCTGTTTTGCATAATAAGAAGCTAAAATATTACCAAAGTTTCCTGTTGGAACGACTACATTCATAGGTTCTCCGGCCTTTAATGCACCCTGTTTTAATAAATCAGCATACGCCTTTACATAATATACAACCTGTGGCACTAAACGTCCGATGTTGATTGAGTTTGCAGATGAGAACTGGAATCCGTTGTCATTCATCACTTTCGCTAACTCTTTGTTAGAGAACATCTTCTTAACACCTGTCTGAGCATCATCAAAGTTTCCTTTGATTCCGATCACGTATGTATTGTCACCCTTCTGTGTTACCATCTGTTTTTCCTGAATTGGGCTGACTCCAGACTTTGGATAGAATACGATGATCTTTGTTCCCGGTACATCTGCAAATCCTGCTAAAGCCGCTTTTCCTGTGTCTCCGGATGTTGCTGTTAAGATCACGATCTCATTCTTTACATTATTCTTTCTTGCTGATGTTACAAGTAAATGTGGCAGAATAGATAATGCCATATCTTTAAATGCGATGGTTGCTCCATGGAATAATTCCAGATAATATGCTCCATCTACTTTCTTTGTCACTGCGATCTCTTCTGTATCGAATTTGCTGTCATATGCATTATTAATGCATGTCTTTAATTCTTCTTCTGTAAAATCTGTAAGGAATTCTTTCATGACTGCATAAGCAATTTCCTGATAGGACATCTGTGTCAGATCTTCCAACGATACATTTAATTTTGGAATGCTGTCTGGTACAAATAATCCTCCATCGCTTGTTAATCCTTTTAAAATAGCTTCAGAGGCGGTTGCTGTTTCTTCACTATTTCTTGTACTGTGGTATACTAAATTCATATTTCCCTACCTTTTCTTCTATTAAATATACGTGTTTCTGTTGGTTTTTGATTATATCATATGTTGTTCCTGTCTACAACTGATTTTCATGAACTATATCTTATACAATTACAAATGTCAGCATGAGACGGACACCACTGATCAATGCTTTTTCATCAAAATCAAACTTTCCATGATGGTTTGCAGGGTGGTCGCCGCCACCGATAAATGCAAAACATCCATCCATTTCTTCCAGATAATTTGCAAAATCTTCTCCTAACATCATTGCTTCAACATGGGTAAACTCTGACGGATCAAAGACTTCCCCTGCTTTCTCCATGACATCTTCTACAACACCCGGATCATTGATCATTGCCCCATGGCTTGATTGTTGAAAATCAACCGAAACATCTACTCCATACATCTGTTCATGGGCTTTCGCGATCTCTTTAACTCTGCGCTCGATCATCTCCTGAGCTTGTCTGGAAAATGTTCTTGCAGTCCCTTCGATCTTTGCTTCCCCTGCGATCACATTTCTCGCTGTCCCGGCTTCGACCTTTCCGATCGTTAAAACTGCTGGATCTAATGGATTTAAATTCCTGCTGATGATGCTCTGAAAATTCATAACCATGGAAGATACTGCCACTGCAGTATCAATCCCTTCATGTGGTTTCCCTGCATGTCCTGATCTTCCGTATAAATGAACTGCCAGCCAGTTTGTCGCTGCCATTCTTGGGCCTGCTTCCAATGAAATCTTGCCAGACGGTATACCGTTAAAAATATGGACTCCATAAATGCGTTTCACACTGTCCAAAACTCCTGTCTTCAACATGAATCTGCCTCCTTCTGCGGTTTCTTCCGCAGGCTGAAATACAAGATATACTCTGCGGTCAAGTTCTGATTCATGTTTCTTCAATATCTTTGCTGTCGCAAGTAAGATTGCTGTGTGTCCATCATGTCCACATGCATGCATACATCCGTGATTCAAAGATGCAAAATCAAGTCCTGTCTCTTCCTGTACTTCCAGTGCGTCCATGTCTGCCCTTAATGCGATCGTTTCTTTCTTACCATTGCCAACAACTGCAATGATTCCTGATGGATCAAAAATCTTATAAGAAATCTCCCATTCTTCCAGATGTTCTCTGATATATTCCATCGTCATCGTTTCATGAAATGCTATCTCAGGACAACGGTGCAGTGCTCTTCGAAATTCGACCACTTCTTCCTGTATCGCATATGCTTCTTCATTTATATCCATATTGATTCCTTTCTTTGTTTCCTTACCTTCCTGTGATCTTCATGATCAAAGCTACGATCACACCGATAATGATCACGGGGCCTAACACAACCATCATTGCACTAAATACATGAAATAGTAAATAAATGATAAAAATAAATATGATCACTGACAGAAGACATCCAAGTTTGAACTTTGTAGAATTCATCGTAAAAATATGTGTGTTACCACCAAACATATCTTCTGGTGTTCCTTCATCCTGTTCCTCTTCGTAATACTCTGTCTGTACATGGTCATCATCCTCACCTTTGGCATCAATGATCGATCTGGCGATCAGTCTCGGACTTCCTAATTCATTCAATACATCCTGTTCGTTCTTTCCATTTCGGATCTGCTCATTGATATAATCCTCATAGTAATTCATGTTCTCCTGAATCACTGCCTGTGATACCATTCCCTCTAAGGAAGATCTTAATTCCTCCATAAATTGTCTTTTTGTCATATATCATTCTCCATCTTTATTGTAGAAAATCTCTGATTCCTTTAATACATGGCAGACACCATCTTCAATCTCGATCGTTGTCACACCACAGTTTTCCTGTCTTGGCGCATGCCAGTATTCCTTAATCTCTCTCTGATAAATATATGTAAGTAAGCTGTGGATCCATGCTCCATGAGAAAATACTGCTATATGTTGATATTTTTTCTCATTTGGCAAGATCATATCATTGAAAAAATCAGATGATCTTGCGATCACCTCTTCGTGTGTCTCACATCCTTCAATTTTTTTAAATTCTTCTGGCGCATCAAAGAATTTGAGAAATGGATCCTGTCTTTCTCTCAATTCCTTTAACGTTGCACCCTCAAACGATCCAAAACACGCTTCTTGAACCCGTTTATCTTCATATAGCGGAATATTCCTGCCTCCAAGAATGATCTCTGCTGTTTCCTTCGCACGTTTCAACGGACTGGTATATGCGATATCAAATGGAATATGTCTAAGACCTTCTCGCGTAATAAATGCCAATTCTCTTCCATATTCATTCAATTCGATGTCTGAACTTCCCTGAATCTTAAATTCCTTGTTCCAATCTGTTTCTCCATGTCTGATCAAATATAATTTCAAACCAAGCACCTCCAATTTACCAATAGCATACCTTATTTTTCAAATCGAGTCCAGTCTTTCTTCCTTGTGCAATTTTTTGTAAAAATGTGAAAAAACTATGGAATTTTTAACGAACTTTGCTATACTAAAGATATACATATAAACTAAAATTTTAGGAGAGAAAATTATGAACATTCATGTTGGAGACGAAATCGAATTAACAGAAGAAGTAGTTCCAGAAAACACTGCTGAGAAATGGGGAAGCGGAAGCCTTCCTGTTTATGCCACACCTGCCATGATCTCTTTGATCGAGCAGTCTGCAGTTAATCTACTAGCTGGAAAACTTGAGGAAGGACAGACTACTGTTGGAACAAATTTAAACATTGCGCATGTTTCCGCAACACCAGTTGGTGGAACGATCAAATGTCATTGTTCCTTAACAGAGATCGACCGCAAACGTCTGGTATTCCATGTAGAAGTAACTGATAACAAAGGGCGTGTTGGAATCGGTACTCACGAAAGATTCATCGTTGCCAGTGAACCTTTTATGGAAAAAGCAGCTAAAAAATTAGAAGATTAATTTTTAACTCTGTGTACGCAAAAGGTGCCGGAATTCTTATTCCGACACCTTTTTCTTATCTGTTTGTTCCCTTTAAGATTGGGGAAATCTTCTTGTAGATAAAGAATGTGATCACAACACTGCACATTCCTTTGATAAATGTAAATGGCATATTAAACCAGATCAATGCATCCCATAATGTCTTTACATTCTTGTTGATCGCCTGATATGCTCCAAGAATTGCCTGCATTGGCATGAAGTTTGTGTATACTGGATATACAACAAAGTAGTTTGAAAATACACTGACTACTGACATCAGGACTGCTCCTGCTAATGCTCCGATCATTGCACTCTTCTGTGTTTTCTTTCTCTTATAAATAAGTCCTGCTGGTAATACAAAGCATACACCTAAGATAAAGTTAGATAGTTCTCCGACTCCACCTGTCTGTGTATGAAGAAGGTTGATCGCATTCTTGATAAAACATACTGCAATTCCAGATACCGGTCCCATCGCATATGCTGCCAGTAATGCTGGAAGTTCTGAAAAGTCAAACTTGATAAATGGTGGTATCAACATTGGAATTGGAAATTCCAAAAACATCAGCACAGTTGCTAATGCTCCTAACATACCTGTCACTGCGATCGTTCTAATATTGAACTTCGTTCTCTTCATTGTCATTGTGTCTCCTGCCATGATAATTCTCCCTTTCTGATTTAAAATCTTAGATTTATGGGGTCTCCCTATAAATTAAAAAATCCTGTCCATTTATCTACATAAACGACAGGGCTTCTGACTTGATCACATATCTTCTATCTGCATAACATCTTAAGATATGTCATCCAACTACTTCTTTCATCCAGACTATACTGTTGGTTCAGGATTCTAACCTGATCGGCCAAACGCTCGCGGACTTGCCTCTCTTGGAGTATCACCGCCAGTCGAGAATTGATACTTTCGTATCTCACTCTGCCCTGAAGTTGGAGAATCAATCTTCTCTACTTCAATATTCAATTACCAGAAAATGAAAGTGTTTCCTGTTTATAAATTTTATTATAATAACTCCTGTCTGTTTTGTAAAGTCCCATTTCACATTTCCTTATCTTTACACAAAGATTATTATTTGTTAAAATATACACAAGCAAACTTGCTTTATTGTATGAATTGTTAAGGAGAAAACAACTATGGGAATGCACAAAATCGCTAAAATGCCTTCTCCAGAGGAACTAAAAGAAGAGATGCCTCTGAGTGAAGAAGCAAAACAAATCAAAGCTGCAAGAGACAAAGAAATCCGTGATGTATTCACAGGCGCATCTGATAAATTCTTAGTTATCATCGGGCCATGTTCTGCAGATAATGAAACTGCTGTTATGGATTATCTCGGACGTTTGGCAAGAGTTCAGAAAGATCTTGCTGATAAGTTACTGATCATCCCTCGTATTTATACAAACAAACCTCGTACAACAGGTGACGGATACAAAGGTATGGTTCATCAGCCAGACCCTGAGAAAGCACCAGATATGGCTAGTGGACTTCGTTCTGTCCGCAAACTTCATATGGAAGCATTAGAAGAATTCCATATGCCTGCTGCAGACGAAATGCTTTATCCAGGAAACTGGCCATATATGGAAGATCTTTTATCTTATGTTGCCGTTGGAGCTCGTTCTGTAGAGAACCAGCAGCATCGTTTAACAGTTAGTGGATTTGATATTCCTGCCGGAATGAAGAACCCAACTGGTGGTGACTTAACTGTTATGATGAACTCTATCACAGCTGGACAGCACCAGCATGATTTCATTGCAAATGGATATGAAGTCAAGACAGATGGTAACCCTCTGACACATGCCATCTTACGTGGATCTGTCAATCGTCATGGAAACAATATTCCAAACTACCATTATGAAGATCTGACTCGTGTTGCTTATATGTACGAGAAATTCCAGTTAAAGAACCCTGCTGTTATCGTTGATGCAAACCACTCTAACTCTGGGAAACAATGGGATCAACAGCCTCGTATCGTACAGGAAGTTCTTCACAGCAGAAGTTTCTTACCTGAGATCAAATCTCTTGTTAAGGGTATCATGATCGAAAGTTATATCGAAGATGGCAACCAGTCCATCGGTAACGGTGTATATGGACAGTCTATCACTGATCCTTGTCTTGGATGGGACAAATCTGCTGCTCTGCTTTACCGCATGGCAGATTATATATAGAAACGTATAAGATCCTAGATATATCACTTCCAAAGGTTCAGGATTCCTGACATGATCGACGGATTGATGAAACTTTCCAGGATGCATCCCAGTATTATAAATGTTATTTCAAACCAAATACTGAAACGAAATAAGAAGGAATGTCTCTGTTCATAGAGCATTTCTTCTTTTTTTTGGGCATAAAAGTTTCGCTTGATCAGCAGCAGCAAGGTGATCACATAACAGATAAAATGTGGAAATAAACTCATAAATACAAGAACCAGTCCTTTGATGCCCATTTGCACGATCTGCAAAGATAACATTGATCCAAAGAAAAATGCCATACAAAATGCAAAACTGTATAAAAAAATCCAAGGTTGCAAAAGATATGCCCCCAGATAAATAAATGCATATTGTTTTCCCCTTTTAAACAAAATATAAAAAAACAGACTAATACTTGCTTTATATAGATCCGTATTATTTAAAACCAGTGATCTTACGGTACCTCCATATGCGAGATAATCCTGGTATACAAAATTCGTAAATACACTCCCAAAGATTAACCCAATGATGATCCATAATCCTGAAAAGAATTTCTCTTTTTCCACAATTTTTTCCTCCTGTCATATCTTATGCAGTGCCTGTCTTTTATATTCTGTTTTCCTGATCTTGTCTTTTATTTCTCCATGTTCAGATATCCAAGAACTCCTGAAATTGTTTTTGCATCAATGATCTTTCCAGAAAAGATCATATCTTTGATCTCATCGATTGTATATTCTTCTACATCGATAAATTCATCCTCATCCAAATGCTGTTTAGACAGCTTTAGATCAGTTGCAACATAAATCGGAATCTTTTCATCACAGAAACCGATGGCTGTGATCACGGTCATTAGGTGGGTCATTTTTCCAGCAATAAAACCTGTTTCTTCTTCAATCTCTCTTGTGACACACTCCAGAGGTGTTTCCCCAGGTTCAATTCCACCTGCCGGGATTTCCAGTGTTTCCTGATCAAGGGCATTACGGTATTGTCTTACAAGTAAGATCGTTCCTTTGTCTGTAACAGGAACAACAGCTGCTGCCCCTTTATGTTTGACCAGATCCCATGTGACAACTTTGCCGCTTGGAAGTTTTACAATATCCTCATAAAATCCAACAACTTTTCCCTGATGTATCAGATGTTGTTCTAGTTTCTCGTATCCTTTCATAAAAAATCTCCTTTATTTATACTTTTAACACTCACGTTATAAATTGGAAAAAGCGATAGATTTCTCTATCGCTTCTTGTTATTTCGCATAGTCAACAACTCGTGACTCTCTGATCACATTGACCTTGATCTGTCCTGGATAATCCAGATTCTCTTCGATCTGGTTTGAGATATCTCTCGCCAGTAAGATCATATCATCGTCACTGATTTGTTCAGGAACTACCATAACTCGAATTTCTCGACCTGCCTGAATTGCAAAAGTTTTATCAACACCCTGGAAGGAGTCTGCGATCTCTTCCAGCTGTTTTAATCTTGTTGTATAACTTTCCAGTGTCTCGCTTCTTGCACCTGGACGTGCTGCTGAGATTGCATCAGCTGCCTGTACCAGACATGCGATCAATGATTCTGGCTCTTCATCCCCATGATGAGATGCCACTGCATTGATGACAATTGGATTCTCCTTATACTTCTTACACAGATTCACACCAAGTTCTACGTGAGAACCTTCTACTTCGTGGTCGATGGATTTACCAATGTCATGAAGCAGACCTGCTCTCTTGGCCATTCTCACATCGACACCGATCTCTGCTGCTAAAAGTCCGGATAACTGAGCAACTTCCATGGAATGCTTTAACGCATTCTGTCCATAGCTTGTACGGAACTTCATTCTTCCAAGAAGTCTGACAAGTTCTGGATGGATTCCATGAACCCCAAGTTCTAATGTTGCTGCTTCCCCTTCTTCGCGCATCATAGTTTCGACTTCTTTTGTAGCTTTCTCAACCATCTCCTCGATGCGTGCTGGATGGATTCTTCCATCCACGATCAATTTCTCTAAAGCGATTCTTGCGATCTCGCGTCGAACCGGATTAAAGCTTGACAGTACAACAGCTTCCGGTGTATCATCGATGATCAATTCAACTCCCGTAGCGTTCTCAATGGAACGGATATTACGTCCTTCACGACCGATGATCCTTCCTTTCATCTCATCGTTTGGAAGCTGTACCAGCGAAATCGTTGTCTCTGCCACATGATCAACTGCACACTTCTGAATTGCAGTTACCACATATTCCTTGGCTTTCTTTCGGGCATCTTCTTTCGCTCTTGTCTCCATTTCTTTGACATACATTGCTGTCTCGTGTTTCACATCTTCTTTTACTGCTGATAATAATTGCTCTTTTGCCTGATCAGAGGTCAACCCAGAAATTCTTTCCAGTTCCTGTAGATGTTTTGCCTGCAGTTCCTGCAACTGAGCTTTCTCTGTATCGATGTTCTTTTCTTTGGCTGTTAATGACTGTTCTTTGCGTTCCAGCACGGTTGCTTTCTTCTCGACAGTCTCTTCCTTAGAAAGAACTCTCTGCTCATACTTCTGCAGTTCTGCCCTGCGTTCTTTTGTCTCTTTTTCGAAGTCATGTCTCGCTTTTATAGTTTCTTCTTTTACTTCCAAAGAAGCTTCACGTTTCTTCGCATCTGCTGCTTTGATTGCTTCATCTATAATCTCTCTTGCTTTATCTTCTGCATTCCCGATCGTAATTTCCATTGCCTTCTTGCTTCTTGTATTCGCTACATAGGCAGATACCGGAACTGCGATAACCAGAGTTGCGATAATGGCTATAATAATACCAACCACAGGTTTCCTCCTTATTCAATTTTTTGTGTATTCACACTCATTTAATTTTATATGTTTTTAACATAAAAGTCAAGGAAGGGATACCTCTTCTGTTCGAATTATCATTGCTGTTTTTCCTTGGATCGTAAGTCCCCCTCCAAAATCAACGGAATCTCCTGTGATCAGATCAATCCCGCATCCTGCCTGAGCATCAAAATGTGCTGTAAATTCTCCATCACCACAGTTCATTGCAAAAATGATGCGGTCTTCATTCGTTCTTCTCTGGAATACAAGAACATCTGGTGCGATCGCTAATTGTAAGTAATCACCGTATTTTAAAGCTGGTGATCCAGCTCTTACTTTTGCCAATTGTGCGATATAGTTTGTTAATTCATTTTCTACTAAATCTTCTTTATGGATTCTTGGACGCAGGCTGTCATCACTTCCCTGTTCTTTCTTTCCTTCCATTCCCCATTCACTTCCATAGTAAACACCCGGAACTCCTGGCATCGCAAATTCCATTGCATAGATCAATGGTAAATGCTCTTTATCCTCTAACTGACTTGCGATTCTCTCCACATCATGGTTATCTACAAAATTATATAATGGAAGTCCTTTGTACAACGTCCATTCTTCTGGTCCAAACTGACGGTTTAGGGAATATCCGATCTCATGCATATTGTGTGTATTGAAACTTGAATACAAACCTTTATAACATTCATAATTTGTCACAGAATCCAACAGCTCTGGATTCACAAGCTGTGTGTAATCACCATGAAGCATTTCTCCGATCATCAAAAATTCTGGTTTCTTGCTGTGAACAAAGTCAACCAACACTTTCATGAAATTGCGGTTTAACATATAAGCAACATCCAGTCTTAATCCATCAATCCCTAATTTATCGATCCATATTCCGACAGATTCTAATAAATAATTTCTAACCTGTTCGTTGTCAAGATTTAATTTGACCAGTTCAAAATGTCCTTCCCATCCTTCGTACCAGAATCCATCATCATAGCAGCTATTCCCATCAAAATTAATATAGAACCAATCTTTATATGGAGAATCCCATTTCTTTTCTCTCACATCTTCAAATGCAAAGAACTCTCTTCCGACATGATTAAATACCCCGTCTAAGATCACCTGGATTCCTTCTTCATGCATGGCATCACACATCTTTTTAAAGTCTTCATTGGTTCCAAGTCTCTCATCGATCTTCTGATAATCTTTTGTATCATATCCATGATCACTGGATGAAAATACAGGTGAAAAATATACTGCATTCATTCCTAATTTTTTAATATGTGGAATCCAGTCTATCATCTCGAGAATTCCATGAGATGGCTGCCCATCTGTTAATGCTCTTAGTGGAAACACTTGATAAATCATTAATTCGTTCATTTTCATAGTCTCTTTTCCTTTCTGTCACTCTGTGCTTTTTAACGATTCAACCATGTCAATCTTCTTCAATTGGAAATACACGAAGGCATTTACAAGAATCGAAAAAGCGATTGTTAGTAAAATACTGTAAATATAGCTTTGCACATAAATCTGCCTTCCAAACATGATCAAGTCAACTTCTGTTGTGAAGATTACGTATTTGTGTAAAATAATTCCTAAAATAATTCCTGCGATCGTTCCAAGGATCGTTAAAAGGATATTCTCTCGATACACATACGCTCCGACTTCACCGTCATAGAATCCAAGAACTTTGATCGTTGCAAGTTCCATTCTACGCTCGGAAATGTTAATGTTATTTAAGTTATATAATACCACAAATGCAAGAAGTCCTGCAGATACGATCAGAACAACCACCACAATATTTAAGTTATTGACCATATCTGACATTGTCTTCTCATCGTCGGCACAAAAATGCAGTGTTGAGGCTTCAT
>ULZG01038874.1_pt1 | contig 11818 bp, 9 predicted proteins | sample 1962881 | NCBI WGS metagenome assembly ULZG01 (sample SAMEA4835883, study PRJEB28245) | human gut metagenome | biome: gut microbiome; material: fecal sample | place: Denmark | collected 2008 | reverse complement strand
CCATTCATCACAATTCTATAGTTTTGACACACCCTCCCCTGGAAGACACCAACCGTGCAAGCACCGCACCAACCGCGCTAACCATAAGAGGTTATGTTGGGGTGCGTGGGTATGGCAGGGATGCCATACCCTCCTACAACTGCTCGCCTTAATGCGCTTCGAGCCAGTTCTCGCCCCAACCCGAGTCAGCCACGAGCGGCACGTGCAGCGGATAGGCGTTCTGCATCTCTTCGATAACAATCTTTTCTACACGCTCCTTCTCCTCCGGCAGGACGGAGAAGTTGAGTTCGTCGTGCACCTGCAGAATCATCTTCGAGCGTATTCCCTCGCGCTGGAACCGCTCGTAGATGCGCACCATCGCAATCTTTATGATGTCGGCAGCCGAGCCTTGTATCGGCGCATTGATGGCGTTGCGCTCGGCAAAGTTGCGCACGGTGGCGTTGTGCGATGTGATGTCGGGCAGGTAGCGGCGGCGGTGGAAGAACGTCTCGGCATAGCCGTGTTCGCGTGCCGTCTCCTTCGCCTTCTCCATGTAGGCGTGTACACCGGGGAACGTGTTGAAGTAGCCCTCGATGAGCTGCTTCGCCTCGTCGCGCGAGATATCGAGTCGCTCGGCGAGACCGAAGACGGTGATGCCGTAGATGATGCCGAAGTTGGCGCGTTTCGCCTTTGTGCGCTGGTCGCGCGACACGCTGTTTATGTCCTCTTTATATATGCGTGCGGCGGTGGCAGCGTGTATGTCGTAGCCCTCGCGGAACGCCTCAATCATGTTCTCGTCGCCCGAGAGATGCGCCATCACGCGCAACTCAATCTGCGAGTAGTCGGCAGAGAAGAACAGCTGTCCTGGCTCGGGTATGAAGCACTTGCGTATCTCCTTGCCGTCCTCGCCACGCACGGGAATGTTCTGCAGGTTGGGGTTGGAGGAGGAGAGGCGACCAGTTGCCGTGACGGCTTGGTTGAACGTGGTGTGTATGTGTCCGGTGCGTGGGTTGATGAGCTTGGGCAGCGCGTCGACGTATGTGCCGAGCAGCTTCTTCAGTCCGCGGTGCTCGAGGATATGGTCGACGATGGGAGCCTTTGAGCGCAACTGCTGCAGCACCTCTTCGGATGTGACGTACTGTCCGGTCTTGGTCTTCTTCGGCTTCTCCACAATCTTCATCTCGCCGAACAGTACCTCGCCCACCTGCTTCGGCGAGGCGATGTTGAACTCGTGTCCGGCGAGCCCGTATATGCTCTGCTCTATTTGGTGCATACGCTCGGTGAGCACCTTCGATGTCTCGGCGAGGGCGTCGGTGTCGAGGCGCACGCCAGTCATCTCCATCTCGGCGAGCACCGGCACAAGTGGCATCTCTATGTTGTAGAACAGATCCTCGACACCAGTCTCCTTCAGTCGTGGCTTCAGCACGTTGTATTGGTGTAGTGTCTCGGCGATGGTTTCCGTGTTGTGCTTCTGTTCTGGCTGCAACACATAGTGGGCGAGCATGGTGTCGAACATAGGTGCGGCGAGGCGCACTCCGTAGTTCATCAGCACCTCCATGTCGTACTTGATGTTTTGTCCTACTTTTAGGATTTCGCTACTTTCGTATAGTGGTTTGAAGATATTTACAATTCTTTCTGCTTTTTCACGTTCGTTAGGAATTATTACTTGAATCACCTTTCCTTCCTCTATTGCGAAGTTCAAACCCACCAAATTTGCGTCGATGGCGTTGGTTGAGGTGGTCTTCGTTTCTAAAACGAGAATTTTGGATGAACTAAATTTTTCACAAATCAGGCGTGCATCTTCTTCTGTTTCAACGAGTTGGTACTCGCACGGAGTGGTTTTTGACCCCTCATAGCTTGAAATTTTTGAACCAACTGCATCCTCGGTCGGATTTTCGGCAAATAAATCGAGTTGTAAATTAACGGTTTTTTGCGGTTGTTGAGGCTTCTTTACGAATTTGTCCAACAGACTCTTAAACTCCAGTTCGGTGAAGATTTCGGTGAGGCGTTCCGTGTCTGGCTCCTGAATCTTCAACGCGTCGAGGTCGAGGTCGATAGGAACGTCGGTTCGGATGGTGGCAAGGAACTTCGACATGCGTATATCGTCAACGGCTCCCTCCACCTTCTCGCGCAATTTGCCCTTTATCTTTGCAGAGTTCTCAAGTATGGAGTCGATGCTGCCGAACTCGGCGATGAGCTTGGTGGCAGTCTTCGGACCCACGCCGGGGCATCCGGGGAAGTTGTCGGCGGAGTCGCCCATCAGTGCCAAGAGGTCTATCACTTGAGTAGGGGAGTCGAGCTCGTACTTCTCGCACACCTCCTTCGGTCCCATCGTCTCGTAGCCTCCGCCGTGACGTGGGCGGAAGATGAAGACATTGTCGCGCACCAGCTGACCGTAGTCTTTGTCGGGCGTGAGCATATAGGTCTGCACACCGGCTTCGCCAGCCTTCGTGGCAAGCGTGCCGATTACGTCGTCTGCCTCGAAGCCGTCCGCCTGGAGCACAGGGATGTGCATCGCCGTGATGATGTCCTTGATGATAGGTACGGAGGCGCGTATATCCTCCGGCGTGGCTTCGCGCTGCGCCTTGTACGCAGGGAATGCCTCGTCGCGGAATGTCTTGCCGTGGTCGAACGCCACACCGATGTGCGTGGGCTGCTCCTTGGTGAGTATCTCGTTGAGCGTGTTCACGAAGCCCATAACAGCTGAGGTGTTCATACCCTTCGAGTTGATACGTGGGTTCTTTATAAACGCATAGTAGGCACGATAGATGAGTGCGTATGCGTCAAGCAGAAAAAGTTTGTTCATAGATACGATGGTGTTATGTTGAGATGTTGAGATGTTGTGATGGTGAGGTATCTCCTCGTCAACTCATTAACTAATATTAGTTGTAAAATTACAAAAAAAATGTCACTAATAACGGCAAATTCCGTAACTTTGTACGAAATATTATAATACAATGGATTATCTGTCAATCATAAAACACCCGGTAGAGGCGGAACTCGCCGATTTCATCAGTCTTTTCAACCAGTCGCTCTCGCACGAGGACGGGTTGCTCGGTTCTGCGCTCGAGCACATCCGCAAGCGTGCAGGCAAGCGTATGCGCCCTATGCTCATACTGCTCATGGCGAAAAACTTCGGACAGATAAACCTTTCTACGCAGAACGCTGCCGTCGGTCTCGAGTTGCTTCACACGGCTTCGCTCGTGCATGACGATGTGGTGGACGAGAGCGAGGAACGCCGCGGTCAGGCATCGGTCAACGCTACTTACGATAATAAGGTGGCGGTGCTCGTGGGCGATTACATCCTTTCTACCGCCCTGCTTTGCGTCGCCCGCACCCATTCGGAGCAGATTGTGACCTACTTGGCTGAGCTCGGACGCACGCTTTCCGACGGCGAGATACTCCAACTTTCCAACATCGGACGCAAGGACATCTCGGAGGATGTCTACTACGACGTAATAAAGCAGAAGACAGCTGCGTTGTTCGAGGCGTGCGCTGGTATCGGTGCGCTCTCTTCTGGCGCTTCAGAGGAGGACGTGGAGGCTGCAAAGCTTTTCGGCCAGAACCTCGGCATCACCTTCCAGATACGCGACGACATCTTCGACTATTACGACTCGCCCGAGATAGGCAAGCCCACGGGCAATGACATGGCTGAAGGAAAGCTCACGCTCCCCGTCATCTATGCTGTGAATAATGGTGGTGATGAGTCGATGTGCGACCTTGCTCTTAAGGTGAAAGCACGCACCGTGAGCAGCGATGAAATCGCAAAATTGGTTGCCTATACCAAGGAAAAAGGCGGTATCGAGTATGCTGAGCGCCGTATGTGGGAGTTCCACGCCCAGGCTCAGTGCTTCATCGATGAGCGCGTGAAGCAGCCGGCAGTGAAGGAAGCCCTCCAGGCTTACCTCGACTTTGTAATAAAGAGAACAAAGTAGTAGTGTGCGTTTAAGCCGATTACTGGCAGCGTTTAAGCCGATTTTCTGGCAGCGTTTAAGCCGAACTAAGCCTTTCTAAGCCTCTCTACGCCTTGGCTTAGAAAGGCCTAAGAAGGCTTAGTTCGGCTTATTCCTAAGGAGTCCTAAGAAGGCTTAGTTCGGCTTGTTCTTAGAAAGGCTTAGCTCGGCTTATCCCTAAAGAGGCTAAGAGCACCTTAGTACCCTCTATATTCCTTTCTGGCTTTCGTCATTTGTTCCTTAACGCCACCATTCTCCACAAACTGTATCTCCAGCTTCTCTATCAGCTTATTCAGTAGCCAATCGGTTTGGTGAATAAGCGTGATGGCGATGTTGGCTATTGTCTCGGCAGACCGCTCCGGCATCGCCTTCCGATAGTATTCACTATCATTATGAGCAGCGCAGGCACGTTTTGTTTGCGCAAGACGTGCGTCGTCAGGTTGCCATTGTTTCAACCCTCTTACACGAAGGAAGTCTTCGTAGTCTACAAGCAGTTCTTGTAGACTCGCTTTTGCCACATTCGTTAGCTTTATCTCCGTCTCTTTTGATGTGTTGCCTGCTGCAGCACCTTCTGCTATATTCTGTTTACCCGATCGAGCCGCCTGCACCATCTGGTCGATTGTGCGGTCGCCATTTTCAAGGTAGTGGTGAGCAAAATAGAATGTGACATCATACACACACTCCGCCTTTTGATAGGCAATGAGGTTTTTGTAGGAACCACCATGAGGAAGAAAAGATTGTGGGGTAGGCATAAGGTTGTAGGTTTTAAGGGTTGGTAGGATAGTTTTTTTGGGGAGCTTTTTTGCGATTAGGCCTTTCTAAACCTTCTTGGGGCTAAGCCGAATTAAGCCTTCTTGGGACTAAGCCGAACTAAGCCTTTCTAAGCCTCTTTAAGCCAAGGCGTAGTAAGGCTTAAGAAGGCTCAGCTCGGCCTATTTCTTATAGAGGTCTAAGAAGGCTCAGTTCGGCCTATTTCTTAGAGAGGCTTATTTCGGCTTAGAAAGCCTAAGAGTCTCCTTAGAAGAACTTAATCTGTTCGCCCTTCAGCTCGCTGAGGAGCATGTTTGCGAGGCGTGATGTGCCGAGGCGGAGCCACTTGTTGGTGAGCCACTTCTCGCCTAAAACCTCCTTCACGATGGTGTAGTAGGTGATGGCGTCCATAACCGTGTTGATGCCGCCAGCAGGCTTGAAACCAATCTGTATGCCAGTCTGCTCGTAGTATTCCTTGATAGCCTGGCACATAACGTATGCAGCCTCCGGAGTAGCGGCAGGCTCCAACTTGCCGGTAGAAGTCTTGATGTAGTCGGCACCGGCGTACATGGCGAGGATAGATGCCTTCTTGATGTTGGAAGCGGTCTTGATAGCGCCAGTCTCGAGGATAACCTTCATGGCTACGTCCTCACCGCAAGCAGCCTTCTGTTCCGAAATCTCGTCGCAAACGCCCTCATAGTCGCCCGAGAGGAACTTGCCCACCGGCATTACGATATCGATCTCTGTAGCGCCGTCAGCCACAGCGAGCGATGCTTCAGCCACCTTCACCTCGATACGAGCCTGAGAAGACGGGAATGAGCCGCTAACGCAAGCAATCTCTACGCCGTCTACCTCCAAAGACTCTGCAACGGTCTTTGCAAAGCACGGATATACGCAGATGGTAGCCACGTGGGGCAGTTCCGGATACTCGTTGTCGAAGTCGTTCACACGCTCTGTAAAGGCGAGTACGCTTGTCTCAGAGTCGGTGGTCTTCAGGGTTGTCAACTCGATGCTGCCGAAGAGGAACTTCTTCACCTCCTCGGTATCGTTCTGTGGCACCTTCTCAGCGATAATCTTGCGTACAGCCTCGCGAACAGCGTTGTCGTCGAGGTCGGTGTTGTACTTTGCGAGAGCCTCTTCGTACTTGCTCGGCTCCTGCTTCTTTGCCTCCTGGTCGTGGAGGATAACGTCTTTAATGATTCCCATTGTTGTTAATATGTTTTGGTTTGTTGTTCTTTTCTAATTACTAAGCCTTTCTAAGCCTCTTTAAGCCTTTCTAAGCCTTGAGTAGAGGTTGTTTTATTGCTTTAGCTTGGGGTTGTTCTTATGGCGGTCGTGGTCGCGTTTGGTCTTTTTCTCGAAGCTCTTCTGTAGAGCTTCCGTAAGGTCTACGCCGGTCTGATTAGCCAGACAGATAAGAACCCACAGAATATCCGCCATTTCTTCGGACGGATCGTGCGATTCGCCCTCCTTGAAGCTCTGGTCGCCGTAGCGACGAGCCATGATGCGAGCCAGTTCGCCCACCTCTTCAGTGAGGCAAGCCATGTTCGTAAGCTCGGAGAAATAGCGCACGCCGTACTCCTTTATCCAGCTGTCTACAGCCTCTTGTGCTTCCTTTATTGTCATATCGTTATGTGTGATGTTATATCTCCAACGACTGTCCCATAAGCTTCATGTATAGTGAATATACAAGCAAAATGGCGAATGTTGCGATGAAACAAATACGGAATTCTTAATAGCCTATTCCTTGTTCTTCGTGTCCATGCAGATGGTCACGGGGCCGTCGTTAAGAAGCTCCACCTTCATGTCTGCTCCGAACTCTCCGGTAGCCACTTCCTTGCCGATTGCATCGCTCAGTTTGCGGCAGAATTCCTCGTAGAGCGGTACGGAAATCTCGTGACGAGCCGCGCGGAACCATGATGGTCGATTGCCCTTTTTGTATGAAGCGTAGAGCGTGAACTGGCTAACCACCAAAGTCTCGCCCTCCACATCCACGAGCGAGCGGTTCATAACGCCGTTCTCGTCGTCGAAGATGCGCAGTGCTGCCACCTTCTTCACGAGCCAGTCTACGTCCTCAGACGTGTCGGCTTCCTCCACGCCGAGTAGCAGAAGAAGTCCGTTTCCGATAGATGATTTGATGCTGCCGTCAATGGTTACTGATGCGTGCTGCACGCGCTGTATTACTGTTCTCATTTCTTGTCTCTGATAGAGTAGTATTGTTATTGTTTGCTGAGCGGTTCTCGGCTCTGCAAAGTTGTTTGATTATTTTCCACAAAGTTAATATAAATACTTGAGAAAACGGTATTTATTTGCCGAAATGCGCTGCAATAAGCTTTGCTTTTGCTGTGCCGACCGCTGCTGCGAGCTCCTCTTGGCTTGCTTCACGCACACGTTTCACGCTCTTGAACGCCTTCAGAAGTGTGTCGCGTGTTGCCGGACCGATGCCCTTTATATCGTCCAATTCGCTGTGCAGGGCGTGCTTCGATCGCTTGTCGCGGTGGAACTGTATGGCATAGCGGTGTACCTCGTCCTGTATCTGCGTCAGAACATGGAACAGTTCGGAGTTGGTCTTCAGCGCGATAGTCTGCGGCGGATTGCCGTAGAGCAGCTCGTTCGTTCGGTGACGATTGTCCTTTGCAAGTCCGGCGATGGGTATGTGCAGCCCCAATTCGCCCTCCACAACCTCTCTCACCACGCTCATCTGTCCCAATCCACCGTCGGTGATGATAAGGTCGGGCAGGGCAGCACCCTCCTCAATCATGCGCGAGTAGCGGCGGCGCACCACCTCCTGCATCGAGGCATAGTCGTCCGGGCCCACGACGGTCTTGATATTATACTTACGATAGTCTTTTTTCGACGGTTTCATGCCCTTGAACACCACGCAGCCAGCCACCGCATCCGTGCCCGATATGTTCGAGTTGTCGAAGCATTCTATGTGATAAGGTAGTTTCTCGAGCTGCAGTTTCTGCTGCAGTTCCTTCATTAGGCGTGTCTGTTTTTGCTCTGGGTTGAGCTTTTCGGTCTGCTTCAAGCGATCGAACTTATACTGCTTACAGTTCATCTCGCCCAACTCTAACAGGTGTTTCTTGTCGCCTCGCTGCGGCACAAAGAACTGCGCATCGTTCAGTGTCCACTCCATCTCGAACGGTACGATGATCTCCTTCGCCTTGCTCTTGAACCTCTCCCTAATTTCCGGAATAGCGGTTAGCAGCAGCTCCTGGTCGGTTTCATCGAGCTTGCGCTTGTATTCGAACGTGAAACTCTGGTTTACGGCTCCATTCTTCACGTGTATATAGTTGATGAACGCCGTGCGGTTGGTGTCGTCGTCCACGATGGTGAACACGTCCACGTCAGCGATGGTATGGCTCACAACCTCACTTTTGGCGCAGAAATTCTCTATAAGCAGGTACTTCTGCTTCAGCTCCTCTGCCTCCTCAAACTTCAGTTCGGCTGCTTTCTGTTGCATCTGCTCGAACACATGCTGCGAGAGTTGGCGCGTGTTGCCCTTCAAAATCTCCCTTGCTTGCGCTATCGCCGCCTGGTAATCCTCCAGCGACTGCTTTCCGCAGCATGGTGCTTTGCAGTTGTGTATGTGATACTCCAGGCACGGCTTGTATTTACCCTGTTCGATACCTTCCTTCGTTATTATCTGGCGGCATGTGCGTGGCTTGTATAGTTTGTGTATCAACTCCAGCACGGCGAACATGCTACCTGTGTGCGAGTAGGGACCGAAGAATGTGCCGTATCGCTTGTTCACCTGTCGTGTCTTGAACACACGTGGCAGATACTCGTTCGTGATGCAAATGCTCGGGTATGTCTTGCCGTCTTTCAGCAGCACGTTGTAGCGCGGGTTGTACTTCTTGATAAGACTATTTTCGAGTAGTAGGGCATCCTCTTCGGTGTTCACCACCGTGTAGCTTATGTCCTCAATTTTCGACACAAGCACCTTTGTCTTGAACCTGTCCACCTCTTTGTGAAAATAGCTCGACACACGCTGCTTCAAGCGCTTCGCCTTGCCTACATATATTATAGTGTGGTCGGCATCGTAGAACTGATAGCTGCCCGGCTTGTCGGGCATGTTCAGCACGATGTTTTTCAACCGCTCAATGCGCTTTTCGTTTTCTTCCTTTGTCATATAACTTGCTTGAAACTAAGTGTTTTGCTATTATTTGTTTCACGTGGAACTTAAAAGGCTATGGCGCGAGCCATAGCCTTGTGTAGGGGGCTTTAGGGGGTGCAGTGGTCTCCACTGCACCAACCAAGTAGGAAGTGTACCAACCAAGTGGATATCCTCGGATTGCTTTGTTGGTGCAGCTGAGACAGCTGCACCCCCCCTTAGAATGCTGTTTGTTTTGTTGGTGCAGTTCTCAGGGGGTGCACTTGTCTCAAGTGCACCAACCAAGTAGTAGCTAAAGCAAGAGGTGTACCAACCAAGCGGTAGTCCCAACTGTTTTGTTGGTGCAGCTGAGACAGCTGCACCCCCTTAATGCCTCTTGAGTTAAATCTTGATAAGCGATGTTATTTCGATGTCTTCGTCGAATCCTTCGCGTCCGTTGAGACCTTCGTTGACGAGCTCGATGATGAAGTTGGCGTAAACCTTCTTCGGGTGAAACTTCTTCACGAGGTTGCACGCAGCCTTCATTGTTCCGCCTGTGGCGAGGAGGTCGTCGTGCAGTAAGATTACGTCGTCTTCACCGATGGCATCCTTGTGAATCTCGATGGTGTCCTTGCCATACTCCTTAGCGTAGCTCTCCTGTACTGTATCGCAGGGCAGCTTGCCCGGCTTGCGGCACAAAACAACGCCGGCACCGAGGCGCAGTGCGAGTGCCGACGACATTACGAAGCCGCGCGACTCGATGCCCACGATTTTAGTGATGCCCTTGTCTTTGTACAGCTCGTACATCTCGTCGCAGATTTCCTGCAGACACTCGTTGTTCTTGAATAGAGTAGTGACGTCACGGAAGTTAACTCCCTTCTTTGGCCAATCTGGTATGCAACGCAGATTGTCAAGCAATAGTTTGTTGTTCATTTTCAAATATTTAATTGTTGTTTGTTTACTTGAATGTTTCACGTGTAACGAAGCGACGGCGTGCCGTCCTTATCGTTTCATCAGCACTAAGAGCACGTTGATGTCGCTGGGCGACACGCCGGGGATGCGCGCTGCTTGTCCGAGTGTCTCGGGGTTGATGCGTGTGAGTTTCTGTCTGCCCTCGGTAGATATCTCGTGCAGCTCTGCGTAGTTGAAGTGCCCTTTGATGTGTATGTCCTCCAGACGGTGCATCTTGTCAGCCACGAGTCGTTCGCGTTCGATGTATCCCTTGTACTTTATCAGTATCTCCGCAGCCTCCACAATCTCCGCCTGACGCGTGTCGTCGGTCTGCAGCGCAGCCTGTAGGGTAGGGAGTGCGGATGCTATCTGCTCGATGCTCAGTTGCGGACGCGCCACCAGTCCTGCTATCGTTGTGCCGAACTGCATCGGTGTTGTTCCGAAGCGTTCGAGCGCGTCGTTTATGTCGCGCGGTTTCACGTTCGTCTGGTCGCAGTAGCGTACGATACGCTCTATCTCCGCCTTCTTCTTCAGCCAGTGGTCGTAGCGTTCGCGTGTGGCGATGCCCAGGTCGTAGGCTTTCTCCGTGAGACGTGCGTCGGCGTTGTCCTGGCGCAGCAGTATGCGGTACTCGGCGCGTGAGGTGAACATACGATATGGCTCGTCCACGCCCTTCGTGGTGAGGTCGTCGATGAGCACGCCGATATACGCCTCGTCGCGTTTCAGGACGAACGGGTCGGAGCCGCCACAGTAGAGCGCAGCGTTCACGCCAGCCATCAGTCCTTGTCCGCCTGCCTCCTCATATCCGGTCGTGCCGTTCACCTGACCTGCGAAGAACAGTCCGCCGACGAGCTTCGACTCTAACGACGGCTTCAGCTGCGTAGAGTCGAAGTAGTCGTACTCTATAGCGTAGCCCGGTCGGTAGACGTGTATGTCGCGGAACGCCGGAATCTTCTTCAGTGCCTCTATCTGCACCTCCATCGGCATCGACGACGAGAAGCCGTTCAGGTACATCTCGTTCGTGTCTTCGCCCTCCGGCTCCAGGAACAGCGGGTGCTGATTCTTGTCGGGGAAGGTCATCAGCTTCGTCTCTATTGACGGGCAGTAGCGTGGTCCGGTCGACTGTATCTGTCCGTTGTAGAGTGGAGAGTCGGCGATGGCTGCTCGCAGCGTGTCGTGCACCTCCTTGTTGGTGTATGTTGTCCAGCACGGCAGCTGCTTGAGGTGTCGTGCTGCAGTCATGTACGAGAATCCGTGGTAGTCGGTCTCGCCCGGCTGTTCCTCCATATCCTCGAAGTGCACCGAGCGTCGGTCTATGCGCACCGGCGTTCCCGTCTTCATTCGCGCTGCTGTTATGCCGTGTCGTGTGATGCTCTCTGTGAAGTGTAGCACAGCCGGCTCTGCGCATCTGCCTCCCGGCACCTTACGCTTGCCCACGTGCATCAGTCCGTTGAGGAATGTTCCGGCGGTGATGACCACCGCCTTTGCTCTGAGCGTAACGCCCCACACCGTCTCCACGCCCACCGCCTCGCCGTTCTCCACGAGCAGCTCGCAGGCTTCGTCCTGCCAGATGTCGAGGTTGTCGGTGCGGTCGAGCTGCGCGCGCCATTCCCAGATGAACTTCTCGCGGTCGCACTGCGCTCTCGGGCTCCACACCGCTGGTCCTTTGCCTCGGTTGAGCATACGGAACTGTATCGACGTGGCATCGGTGACGAGTCCCATCCTTCCGCCCAGTGCGTCTATCTCGCGCACTATCTGTCCTTTGGCGATGCCGCCGACTGCGGGGTTGCAGCTCATCTGCGCCAGTTTGTTCATATCCATCGTCACGAGGCATGTCTTTGCGCCCATGCGTGCTGCAGCGGCAGCTGCTTCGCATCCGGCGTGTCCGCCGCCGATGACGATAACGTCGTATTTCAATATCATATCTTGTTGCGTTGTTTGCTGTTGTTTCTTGCTGTGGATGTTCTCCCACGGATTTCTCTTGTAGGAGGGTATGGCATCCTGCCATACCCACGCCACCTGCTGCCAATCCTCCCACAGAATTCACCGAATTCACGGAAGCTTCTGGCAGAGGATATTCTCCCACAGA
>ULZG01068603.1_pt1 | contig 11904 bp, 10 predicted proteins | sample 1962881 | NCBI WGS metagenome assembly ULZG01 (sample SAMEA4835883, study PRJEB28245) | human gut metagenome | biome: gut microbiome; material: fecal sample | place: Denmark | collected 2008 | reverse complement strand
CGTGTTGGCCGTGGAGAAAATAAAAAGTATTTGCATTATGGAGAAATCGTTCCATTGGCAACTTTGGACGACATTGTTTTTGGTGCATGGGATGTTTATCCTGCTAATGCTTATGAATCAGCTGTAAATGCTGAAGTTTTACAAGAAAAAGACATTCTTCCTGTAAAGGAAGAACTGGAAAAGATAGTTCCGATGAAAGCTGCTTTCGATCACAACTATGCTAGTCGTTTGGATGGCGATAATGTGAAAGATTGCAAGAATCGTTGGGATATGGTAGAACAGCTGCGTGAAGATATCCGCAATTTCAAAGCTGAAAATAATTGCGACCGTATCGTAGTTCTTTGGGCTGCTTCTACAGAAATCTATGTACCTGTTGAAGAAAAAGTACACGGAACATTGGCAGCATTGGAGCAAGCGATGAAAGAGGATGATAAGGAACACATTGCTCCGTCTATGTGCTATGCTTATGCAGCGCTGTCAGAAGGTTGCCCTTTCATCATGGGAGCTCCTAATACTACAGTTGATATCCCGGCTATGTGGGAATTGGCTGAAAAAACGAAGATGCCTATTGCTGGTAAGGACTTCAAAACAGGCCAGACATTGGTTAAGTCAGGCTTCGCTCCGATTATCGGAACCCGTTGCTTAGGCTTGTCCGGCTGGTTTTCTACAAATATCTTAGGTAATCGTGATGGTTTGGTGTTGGACGAACCGGCTAACTTCCGTACTAAAGAAGTCAGCAAGCTGTCTACTTTGGAGTCGATTCTTGTACCCGAAGACCAGCCTGATTTATATACAGATTATTATCACAAAGTACGTATCAATTACTATCCCCCTCGTAATGACAGTAAGGAAGGTTGGGATAATATCGATATCTTCGGATGGATGGGCTACCCCATGCAGATTAAGATTAATTTCCTTTGCCGTGATTCAATTTTGGCTGCTCCTTTATGTTTGGATTTAGTATTATTGAGTGACTTGGCTGCACGTGCAGGACGTTTTGGTATACAGCGTTTCTTGAGTTTCTTCTTGAAGAGCCCGATGCATGATTATACAGAAAATGAAATACCTGTCAACCATCTCTTCCAGCAGTATGCTATCTTGAAGAATGCTATTCGCGAAATGGGTGGTTATGAAGCTGATCAGGAAATTGATTAATTCATAACAGACTGTTTTTATTCAGGCGCGGATTGCGCGGATTTCACGGTTTCTCTTTATAAAAGACCGTATCAATCCGTGAAATCCGCGCCTTATTTTTTATTTTTCTGCCATAATTACTTGCTGTCTGCTCGGGAATTTGTAATTTTGTCATATAATAAAATGAATATGGTCAGGTCAGAAATACAAAATGTTAAACTCAGATTTGGTATTATTGGTAATGCTGAAGGATTGAACCGTGCCATAGACGTGGCTATTCAGGTGGCGCCCACAGATTTATCAGTATTGATCACCGGTGAAAGTGGTGTGGGAAAGGAAAATTTTCCGCAAATCATCCATCAGTTCAGCCGTCGGAAACATGGACAGTATATAGCCGTGAATTGTGGAGCTATACCTGAAGGTACAATAGATTCAGAACTTTTCGGACATGAGAAAGGTGCTTTTACAGGAGCTATCAGTGACCGTAACGGTTATTTTGCCGAAGCCAATGGTGGAACTATTTTTCTGGATGAGGTGGGAGAGTTACCTCTTGCTACGCAGGCGCGTCTGCTACGTGTGCTCGAGAGTGGTGAATTCATTAAAGTAGGTTCATCCAAAGTACAAAAGACGGATGTACGTATTGTTGCCGCTACCAATGTAAATCTGACGGAAGCCATTGCCGAAGGCCGTTTCCGCGAGGATTTATATTATCGTCTGAACACTGTGCCTATCAAGATACCACCTCTGCGCGAACGTGGAGATGATATAACATTACTTTTCCGCAAATTTGCATCGGATTTTGCTGAGAAGTACCGTATGCCGGCCATTCAGCTGACAGAAGATGCAAAAGCCTTGTTGTTGGCTTACCCATGGCCCGGTAATGTACGCCAGTTGAAGAATATTACAGAACAGATATCTATTATTGAAACCAATCGCGACATTACGGCGGAAATTTTGAGAAATTATTTACCGGAACAACGTGTAAACTCCGGTTTACCCGCTTTATTTGGTGTGAAAGCAAGTACGGGGAAGGCTTTTGAAAGTGAGCGCGAGATTCTGTATCAGGTGCTGTTTGATATGCGGCGTGATGTAACTGAGTTGAAGAAATTGGTAAACACCTTGATGTCGGAACGTGGAGCGCAACCTGTTCCGCCACCGGCTACTACAGCAGTTTCTTATTATCAAGAACCTCAACGGAATTTGGTCGCTACAGTAGTGCCTGCTACACCTACCATTATCTCTGCCGCTAAATCCGTGCATCCTGTAGTAGATGATATTCAGGACACGGAGGAATTTGTGGAAGAAGCGACACTGTCATTGGATGAAGTGGAAAAAGAAATGATACGTAAGGCGCTCGACCGTCATCATGGAAAACGAAAGAATGCGGCAAAAGATTTGAATATTTCAGAGCGCACACTTTATAGAAAAATAAAAGAATATGGTTTGGATTAAACAATTGAAAGTAGTTGGTGTGTTGATGGTACTGGCGGGAATAGTAACTGCTTGTTCCATCTCTTATAAGTTTAACGGATCGTCTATAGACTATACTAAGGTAAAGACTATTTCGTTCGAAAACTTCCCGAACCGTTCGGCAGGTTTTGTGTGGGGACCGATGGAGAGCATGTTCAATACGGCATTGCAGGATATTTATATGCAGCAGACCCGGTTGAAGCAAGCCAAGCGTGGAGGTGACCTGCAATTGTCAGGGGAAATAACCAATTATGATGCTTTGAATAAAGGAATTGGTTCTGACGGTTATTCCAGCATGGTGGAATTGCGTATGACGGTTAGGGTGAACTTTGTCAACAATTCCAATCCGACAGAGAATATGAATGGTCAACAATTCTCGGCTAGCCGAGAATACAACGCTAATCAGCAGTTGAGTGCTGTACAGGATGAATTAGTAACCCAGATGATTAAAGAAATTGTAGAGCAAATATTCAATGCTACCGTGGCAAACTGGTAGTGAGCCCTTTTCCGTCATGACACAACAGCAATTATATGAATGGATAACCCATCCTGAATTATTAAATCGGGATACACTATACGAGCTGCGTACGTTGCTTGCGCGTTATCCGTATTTTCAGACGGTGAGGTTGCTTTATCTGAAGAATCTGTTTTTACTGCATGATATAACATTCGGTGAAGAATTGCGTAAGGCTGCATTGTATGTGGCCGATCGCAAAGTTCTTTTTTATCTGATAGAAGGGGAGCGTTTTATCATTTCTCCTCTTGACAAGCAAGAGAAGCCTAAGGAGGAAGGCGGATTGGACCGTACTCTTTCATTGATAGATGCTTTTCTGTCTTCTTTACCCGAGGACTCTGCTGCCGTGGAGTTGCCTATGGATGTAACAGCCGATTATACTTCTTTCTTATTACATGAAGAAGAACATCCGTCCGATGATGGTATTCCTCGGATGAAAGGCCAGAGTCTGATAGATGATTTCATTGAAAAGTCTGCAGAGGAACCTTTATTACCTCAATTAGGGATAAAAGAGGAAGTGCCGGTGAAAAAGGAAATGCCCGAAGAGGATGAACCGGAAGCGGAGGAAGATATAGAAGATGAAAGCTATTTTACCGAAACATTGGCCAAAATATACGTTAAACAGCAAAGATATTCTAAGGCTCTGGAAATTATTAAAAAATTAAATTTGAAATATCCAAAAAAAAACGCTTACTTTGCAGACCAAATAAGATTTTTGGAGAAATTGATTATTAACACTAAATCAAAATAAAGAAAATGTATTTATTACTTATTGGATTAATTGTGCTTGCAGCTCTTTTGATGTGTTTCGTCGTACTGATTCAGAATTCAAAAGGAGGTGGTTTGGCTTCTAGTTTTGCTTCTTCAAATCAAATTATGGGAGTTCGTAAGACTACGGATTTTATTGAGAAATTAACATGGGGATTAGCTGCTTTTATGGTAGCATGTAGCGTGCTTACCGCTTATTTTGTTCCTACTGCTCATACAGATTCTTCTATCATCATGGAAGAAGCGGTGAAAGAGGGAGCTACCAATCCGTTGAATGCACCTTCAGGTTTTGCTGCTCCGCAGACAAATGATGCTGCAGAGACTCCTGCTCCGGGTGATTCGGCACAGTAATTAAAGAGAGCATTTTCCTTAATAAGGATAGGCGTTCTGTTTTATCAGTGAAACAGAGCGCTTTTTTGTTTTAAGATATTTTGCTTTGATAAGTATGCTTTTGTGCTTACTTTTGTTCTGGAATATGTTAGTTTAAAAATAATAAAAGAATCATGTTGAAATTCATATCATGGAATGTAAATGGCTTGCGAGCTTGTTACGATAAAGGTTTTGCTGATGCTTTCAATCGTTTGGAAGCTGATTTTTTCTGTTTACAGGAAACAAAGATGCAAGAAGGACAACTGGATGTACAATTTGAAGGGTATCAGTCCTATTGGAATTATGCTGAAAAGAAAGGATATTCGGGTACTGCTATTTTTTCTAAAGTAAAGCCATTGTCCGTTACATACGGTTTAGGCATTGAAGAGCACGATCACGAAGGCCGTGTAATTACGCTTGAACTGGAATCGTATTATCTGATAACTGTTTATACTCCTAATTCGCAGGAAGAATTGCGACGCTTGGATTATAGAATGAAATGGGATGATGATTTCCGTGCTTATTTGAAGAAATTGGAAGAGAAAAAACCGGTAATTGTGTGTGGTGATTTGAATGTAGCACATAAGGAGATAGATTTGAAGAATCCTAAAACGAATCGGAAAAATGCAGGTTTCACTGATGAAGAGCGTGCAAAGTTCACTACTTTGCTTGAATCAGGTTTTACGGATACATTCCGCTATTTCTATCCGGAGCAAGAGGGAATTTACTCATGGTGGTCCTATCGTTTCAAAGCCCGTGAGAAGAATGCGGGTTGGCGTATTGATTATTTTCTCACTTCCGATTCGTTGAAGGATAAATTGAGAGGTGCTCAGATTCATACTGACATCTTGGGATCAGATCATTGTCCGGTGGAATTGACAATAGAATTGTAAAAATGGGCTAAAAAACTTTGTAGTTGTCGCAAAATGAATCCCTGATTATCTGCAATAAAAAGATAATCAGGGATTTGTGTCGTCGCAAAACTTATTCTGTTTTATTCTCATAAATCATGGATTCCTGTATATCTTTGTTTCGGGAAATAAATATTTTTTTCCTGAAAAACTGATTGAATCTATGAAACAATGGCATTTATTTTGCTTGTTGCCTTTGATGGCAGCTTGTGACTCCGGACATTCCGGTTCCGGAGAATTAATTTCGGTGGACTTGCGACAGGGGATAGATCATCCTTCTATGCTCAATCTGCAAGATGAGGTAGAGAGTGTGGAATATATACCTTTGGAAACAACCGATGATCCCGCTTCTTTGTTGGATGGAGTATCCGAATATGCTTTGACAAGCAAATACATCTATGTTTCTCCCGTAAAAGAACAACGGATTGTTCAGTTTGACCGGAAAGGTCATTTTATAAAGACATTGATTCCTTTCGGACAAGGACCGGGGGAGTTCAGTAATTTTTTAGCAGGTATACAGGCCGATGAGGAAAATAATCGTCTTTACCTGTTCAGTGCTAATCAGATAGGGGTCTACACCTTAGAGGGGGAGTTTATTCAAAATTTGAACCATGATTATCAGATAGTATATCAGCGTAAGGTGGAACAAGACTGTTTTGCTTCGGTGGCATTTCCGTATATTCCTTTTCGGAGCGGGAGTTATGGTTTAGGCATATTCACAGAGCAAGGGGACACTATTGCTGTAAAGAATGATTTTACTTCGCCACTGGTTCCTCCGGAGAAAGCAGGTTTTACTATAGGCATTGCAGCTACCTATTCAGGTAAGCAGCAGTCATTACTGTTTAAAACAGGATGTAATGATACTGTTTTCAGAATTTCCGATCATAAAATTATGCCAGCTTGTGTTTTGAATTTACAGAATTCAGACCAAGAAATCATCCGCTGCCTGGATGCGACTGATTTCAGTAGCTTACATCAAAAATTTGGAGGAAATAAGGATATTTTTGTGTCTGATCTTTTTGAGACGCCACGAAGTTATTATTTCCGTTGCAGGTATGATGGAGGACATTATGTGGTTTCCGTTGATAAAGAAACAGGGAAGATTCTGGCGGAGCAATGTGAGCAGCCTGAAGATATTTTTAAACTTTCTGATGCCAATCTTCTTTTTGGTATGTTGGGGACACGGAGTTATCGTAGCTTTCCCGTTTGGGGCCGTATGGAGAAAGATGGTTTGGTGCAGGTTGTCATTCCTTATGAGCTGAGTCTTTATGAAAAAGGATCCACCCTTACTGTTCCGGATGAATTAAAAAAGATAAATGTGGATAGTAATCCTATTTTTATAGTCTATAAATTGCGAGAAGGCTAAAAAGTGATACATTTGCGATATGATGAGAAAGTACTTGTTTATAGGCTGGGCTGTATGGATGGTGGTGATATTGGGTATCATCTCCTCTTGCAGTCAGGATAAGGGCACTTCTAGACTGGCATGGGGGAAATATTATTTGTGGAGTGCCCCGGATTCCTCCTACCGGATACTGAATGCCATTCCTTTTCCCGATAAACTTTCCGTAGAAGAACAAGCGTGCTATGCATTACTGATGACACAAGCTATGTATAGATGTGGGCATAAGATATCTTCCGATTCATTGATAAACATTGCTGTACAGTATTATTCTTCACAAGGTAATGCAGATGATAAAGCTTCCGCTTTGCTTTATAAAGGATATATTTTAGAGGACTTGGGGCAGGATAATGAAGCTTTGTATGCCTATAAACAGGCAGAGGAGGCGGTAAAGACTGTTAAGGATTTGCGGATCCATTTTTTGATATATACAGCTTTAGGGAATATCAATGGAAGGTATGCTCATTATGAGCACTCACTGTCGTATTATAGAAAGGCGTTGGATCTTAATCTATCAGTTCCGGCTTGGAATGCAATGGGGGGAGAATATATATTTGCCCCTCTTTATCTGGCTCAGGGAACTCCCCGGTACAATGAAGAGGTCAAGTTGGTTTATGATAAGTTTTTAGGTTTGGTTAATAGGATGGACTTTACCTCGCAAGAGAAAATCTATTATCAATGGGCCTTGAAGGAGAAAGACAAGCAGGAATGGGATTCGGCGGCTTCGTTCCTGTTAAAAGCGATGGACTATACCACTACTGTTGAGTCCCGTTACTGGTATGATGCTGAATTAGCTGTTATCTATAAACATTTAGGAAAAACTGAACTAGTAGACAGCCTTCGTAATAGGGCATTGAAATCTTCGCGACCACTTTTGAGATCCTCTGTGTACAAAGCTATATACCAGGATTTGCTGGCGGCTGGTAAGTTAAGTAAGGCTAATGAATATATGCAATGCTATATCAATGAACTGGAATTACTATTTACTTCCGGAAGCCGTACTGAATTGTTTAAAATCGAGAAAAGATATGATTACACGGCTTTATTACGTCAGAATGATGAATATCGAAGCCGATGGAGCATTACTCTGTTGATAACAGTGGCTGCTGTTTTTTCATTGACTTTACTGCTATGGGGCAGTTGGAAATTTTTTCGCCGCCAGAAACTGGAGATTTTAAGTCATTATAAAAGGGATGCTTCCATGTTGCAGCAGCAGATTGATGATTTACAAGAGAGGATAGAAGAGAATCAAGGTGAGGCGAAGAATCTGCAAGAACAGATGCAAATCCTTGAAAAGGAAAAGAAAAGTAAGGAAATACGTATTCGTCAGTTGGAACTCACTTTCCGTTCGAAACACATCTCGCTTCCGGTTGAGTCGGTGGAGGCAGCACAAGTATACTTGCAAATCGTGACGAAGGGAACTCCTCATTATACCCCTGCTGAAGACCGTACTAAATTAGAGTATTGGTTGAACATATCCCGTAATCGCTGGGCCGAGCGATTGGAAAAGCTTTATCCATCTCTGACCAACGGAGAGAAGGATATTTGTTACCTGTTTGTAGTGGGACTTTCATTTGATGAGATAGCCAGTTTGTTGGGAGTGCAGTCCCGTTCTGTAAACCGTGTGGTATATAGAATTTGTAGAAAGATGGGTATAGAACAAGGGAGCAAAGATGAATTTGTGGCACAAATCTTCCGTTTGGATGATTGCGACACAAATATATAGCTTACATGGCTACTTCGATGGCCAGTATTTGCGCTTCGGATTTAGCTTCAATTGTGACACTTTCAATGTCCCAGATACCGATACCGTCACGACGTGAAAGATTCTCGCCTGCTACATTTATTTCTCCTTCTATAATGAAGATATAAACACCTGTGCGTGGTTTGTGCATACGGTATGTCACACTTTGTCCGGCATCCAATGTGCCCATAGAGAACCATGCGTCCTGTAGCAGATGCGCCGGTGTATTGCCAGATGGTGAGATGAAGGTGGCTAGTTCGTTACGTTTCAATAACGGACGAATGTCATAATTATGGTATTCGGGTTTAGTTCCCTCCACATTGGGAATAATCCAGATTTGCAGGAATTTTGCGTCTTCAGTCTTACTGGCATTGTATTCGCTATGATAGATGCCTGTGCCTGTACTCATTACCTGAATTTCACCTGGGGCAATGGTACTTTCATTCTGTACGCTGTCTCCATGTCTTAAATATCCTTGTAAAGGGATAGACACCACTTCCATATTTTTATGGGGGTGCATACCGAAACCTTCTCCGGGAGCTACTGTATCATCATTTAGTACGCGTAAAGCACCGAAGTGAATTCGTCTTGGATTATAATAGTCTGCAAAGCTGAATGTATGGTAGGTTTTTAGCCATCCGTGATTAAAATACCCTCTTGTATTAGCTTTGTCAATTACTGTTTTCATAACTCATATCCTTTCTTTTTTAATTTGTTGATATTTGATATAACAATTGGGGAAACAGAAAAGTTTAACGGTTGCTGTAAGGTGGGTTGTACTTTAGATTCAGCTCTTTTAAATGATCTGTTAGAGTCTTTTGTTACATTAGAAAACACATTTTGTTTCGGTTTTAGTGAAGATTTTTGGAGAACACTCTATGGTAAGAAGCTTTTGGTTTAGCAGACAGGTAAAAAGATAAGTTCGTTTTTCAAAAAGGGCCTTATCTTTTTTTAAAAGACCTTATTGTTTTGGAAAAACATCCTTATCTTTTAATAAAAGGAACTTATGTTTGGCACAAGAATTCATAGAACTTGGCGCAGGATCCGGCAGAATTTGTATCAAGATTCTGAACACTCCGGTAGGAGGAAATGTAGCTTCTTGAAACCGGACAAGGAGGGCTATCGAACTGATTGGGAAAGTAAAATAAAGCAATGTGATGATTGATTGCCAAACAGAAGAAAACGAATTTGTATGTATACATTTGTTTTTACGAACGGAATAAAATCCTTTCATCACCATTTCTTATTGTTGTTCAATGGTTTACTGTGTAGAAAGATGGTAAGACATGCCCAAGTGGTAGTTGACGGTGAATATGCCATACACTTTTCGCTTCCGGAACCAGACGGGCATGGCATGTCCTTGGAGCATGTTGGGCTTGTCCGGGGTCAAACCACTTGAGCGTCTTTTACGTCCTTTTATCACCACAAATTACTGGATACTAATTGATTATAGTGATTGAACAATTTTATTTTTCATGTAAAGACAATTCGGATGCTGGCAACTTGAGTAGTTAATCTTACAGTTCATACATTTAAATCTTATAGCTCATAGATAACTTATGACGTTGTCCACAGAACAAGCTAAGCATGTTCGTCAAACAAGCTAGGCCTGTCCTTTGGACAAGCCCGGCCTGTACGTATGCATGAAGCTATACATATGTATGCATCGCCTCATGCGTACGTACGTGTAAACCGGATTTGCATTTTCTTCTTCCCAAAAAGCGTTCCACCCTTTTTCACTTTATGCCGGAAGGTTTTTTCAAACTATCCTTATAGGTTTGACGAGTTTTGCTCAGAGTTTCCCGGAGTTATGCTTGAAGTTTTATCAGATTCACCTATTACTTGCAGAGGGTCTGTCACAAAAACGGGACAAAGCAAAAGTGTTCCTCTATGAAATATCGGATGAACCTGGTTTCTTGGAGCCGAACAAGAATTCTTGGACATCCTGCTCTTATAATTATCGGGTAAGTGAAGGAAGGGTAGGATATAAAATAAAAGAAGAGATGATTTAATCATCTCTTCTGTAGAGCGGAAGACGGGGCTCAAACCCGCGACCCTCAGCTTGGAAGGCTAATGCTCTATCAACTGAGCTACTTCCGCAATTTTTGTGGGCAAAGATGGATTCGAACCACCGAAGTCGAAAGACAGCAGATTTACAGTCTGCCCCATTTGGCCACTCTGGTATTTGCCCATTCGCTCTTAAGATTCTATCTCAATTCTCTTATTGAGTAGGTTTGTTTCTCAATTGCGATGCAAAGGTACGTCTTTTTTTTGAATATGCAAATTCTACAAGAACTTTTTTTCAAAAAATCTGCTTTCCCTGCACTTTTTGCTTAAAATCGAGCATTTTGATGGCAGTTATTGCACATTCATCTCCTTTATTACCTAATTTTCCACCGGCACGGTCTTCTGCTTGTTGCATGGTATTGGTGGTAATCAAACCATAAATTACAGGAATATCTCCTTCGGCATTCAGTTGGGCGATGCCTTGGGTAGTACCGGCACATACATAGTCAAAGTGTGGAGTGTCACCACGAACTACACATCCTATTGCAATCACTGCGTCTACTTTTCCGCTTTTTATCATTTGTGCGGAACCAAAAGTCAGTTCAAAACTTCCGGGTACAGTTTGTACCAAAATATTTTCATCTTTTGCACCATGTTTTTTCAAGGTGGTTACGGCGCCTTCCAATAAGGGACCGGTGATGTTACTGTTCCATTCGGATACTACGATACCGAAACGCATGTTTTCTGCATTGGGAACCGAGTTAAAGTCATAATCAGATAAGTTATGATACGCTGTTGCCATTATTTTTTGTTTTTTAGTGGGATTAATAAAAGAAAAAGGTTATCTGTACGTGGGTGCAGACAACCTCTTTATATAATTCAAGGTATATTTCTTTTCTTATTTGATAGAGGCACGCTCGATATATTTGTCGATGTCCATTGACTGATAAGAATTGAAGTATTTTTCTTTCACCAATGTATAAGCTTTAACAGCTTCACTGTTCTTACCCAGTTTCTCGAACAACTGACCTGCCTGAATCAAATAGATAGGGCTTAATGCCTGACTGTCTGCTTTATCTGCTGCTTTCAGCAAAGTTCCGGCAGCTTTGTCCAATTGCCCCATCTCAGCGTAGCAGTTACCGATAGTTCCCAAAATAGCGGGGCTTACCAACTGATCTTTAGCGCTGAATTTATCTAAATACTTCACTGCGTCTTCATATTTGCCTAACTGTGCGTAGCAGATACCTGCATAAGCATTTGCTAAATTACCGGCAGCTGTTCCGCTGAATTCATCTGCTACTTTCAAGAAACCTTTGTAACCAATGCTGTCGCCGTTCAATGCTGTTTCAAAGTTATCGGCTCCGAAATATTGTTCTCCTTTGAACAAAGCTTCTGATGCTTTCATTTCATTGGGTTCAGAAATAAAATGCTTATATCCCATGAAACCTGCAATGATAATCACAACTGCTGCAATAGTTCCAAGGATTTTTCCTTTGTACTTGATAAGGAATGCTTCTGAAGTACTCAGTGCTTCTTCCATATCCAATGGGTCCTGAGTGTGTTTTTGTTCTGCCATTTTTATATT
>ULZG01035683.1_pt1 | contig 12000 bp, 14 predicted proteins | sample 1962881 | NCBI WGS metagenome assembly ULZG01 (sample SAMEA4835883, study PRJEB28245) | human gut metagenome | biome: gut microbiome; material: fecal sample | place: Denmark | collected 2008 | reverse complement strand
CCGCCCACCCTCGTGTTGTGGCTGGCGGTGCGGTAGCCGCTGGTGATGGTCACGGGCTTGCCGAAGTGCTCCCGGATGCACTGCAGCAGCACCACAAGGCCCTCGTCAATGAGGATGGTGTCGGTGCCGTCGCGGCAGCGGAACTCCCGCACACGGAACGCGGGAGAGAGCTGCTTTGCGCCGTCCTTCTTCAGGCTATACTGCTTGATTGCCATATGTATCACGTCCTTTCACGGGGTCAGGCCCCGATTTTCACGTTCTCTTTCAGCTCCTGATCTGCCTTGTCCTCCGCGTCCAGCGCATCGTAGTACGCCTGCGCCAGCTGCTCCACCTCTGCGATGTCATCCTCTGTCAGCAGTCCGTTGTCGTAGTGCATGTATGCTTTATCCAGCCAGAACGCAACATCGCGTCCTGCGGCGATTTCCCGCTTGATGGAGCGCAGGGTCAGGTCATGGCGAGCTTTACTTTTGATAGCCATAAATAACCTCCTTAGGTCGTTGTCATGGACGCTACTGCGTCCTCAAGGTCAGTGATGCGTTTGATGGGGTCCGCCCTGCCGGTCACCGCCACGCTGTCTGCGTTGGTCAAGACCGTGTTTAAACCGCTTAGAGCGGGGATGGGCTGTGCGCCGGTTGCGGTGATGGGCACAGGCTCTGCCAGCTTGTAGCAGATTTGGACGGGAGTTCCGGCGGCGTACTGGGCGGCGAGAAGTGCCTTCCATTCATCAAGTGCGTATTTTTTAGCCATTGTCGCTCCAAGGTAGATATTAAAGGTGTCAACAAAAAGACTGTCACCACCATAATTGTAGCGATACAGAAAATGGCTGCACACGCCATTTAATGGAATATTTGTTTTAGTGGTTGCGCTGTTCAATACGATATAAGTATCGTCCTTCTTCCAGTTTTCTTCTCCGGTTAATGTTAGGACATCGTATAGATTTTGCCCCTCTCCCGTCACTGCATCCACCGTGCCGCCGTAGATGGTGCAGGGCAGGGTCAGGGTTGCGGTTTGGCCGGTGTATGGTGTGTAGGTGGTGGGAACGGTGGTGCCCGGAACAACTTCAATTTGAAATTTGAAGTCGTTGAATACTGTGCCCTCTCGCCAGCATTGCAGCATAAAAATAAGCTCGGTTTCTACCAGCGCAACGTCTCGTGCAATATATGCATCAAGGTTTTTGCTGGTTGTATCACCACGGAAGTAATGATTATAATCCGTTGCGAACAGCGAATAGGCAAAAGTAATGCCGTCACCGCTTCCAAGAGAGGCACTTCCGCCTACCTTTTTGACGTACATGGTGTAGGTTTTTCCCGCAACCCAATGCAGCCGACACATTCCAATTATGATATTGGTTCTGCGAGTTAATGCTCCGTTAAGCGTAATATTTTTTTCTGCGTCTACTGCTATTTTAATGTCTGAATTGGAATCGTTTGTGCTTAAAAACTCAATAACATTCTGCCCGCACCGCTCGACCGTCACGCTGTCTCTGCCCTTGATGGGGCGAACATTGTCAGGGGATGGCTCGCCACTGCCTTCCTGCGTCGGCTCCCAGCTCGCCTTAACGCCCAGCGGATATCCCGCCACAGGGTAGCACACAACAGGGTTGCCGCTTTCTTCCAGCGGTGGACAGAGCATATCCACAATGTGCTTGCTGCTCCATGGGGCAGAGTCGGTCACGGTGGTGTCATCAATTTGTGGGGCATCTTTGCCGTCTTTGCCATTCAAGACATCAATTGTTTTGGTACCGTCTTTGTCAGTGATGCTAACACGATGGCCATTTTCGATAGGCGTTACAGTTACAACTGGGGATTGCCCATCTTCACCGGGTTCGCCTTTGAAATCGCCGTTTGCAATGCCGTCCTTGAGCTCTTGCAGGTTATCTGCGGCCTGCTGGGCGCTTTGACCAGCATTGGCAGCACTTGTGGCAGCCTCTTGCGCTGCCGTCTGTGCATCGGTCTTGGCCTGCTCTGCGGCGGTGGCATCGGTGTGCACGGCATCCACCAGCTGCTGCCATGCAGGGGTGCCCGGTTCCGGCTCTGTGCCATCCTCCGTGCCGGAGTTAGCGCTGACACGATACCGCAGGTCTGCGCTGGTGACGGTCTTTGTGCCGTCGCTGCCCTCAAAGGTGATGCACCCGTTTCCGGGCTGTGCAGTCACGCTGGCAGGCACGGCCACATAGCCGTCCACCACCAGCGAGGATGCCGGGTCTTTGCCGTCCGGCACGTGCAGAAGCAGCGGATAGTCAGCCCTTCCCACTCGCCGGTTGCATCGACGTGCAGGCGGTACACGCCCAGGTTCTTGGTGTAGCCGAGGGCCAGCGCAAATACGTACCCGGGCATGCATACGCTGCCGCCGGATGTCAGCGTGATTGGAAATTCGATTATAAAGCAGCACCTCCTGCGTCATGTTTCGGCCCGGTCAGGCTCCGATTTTTATATTTTCTCAGTGTTCGCCTTGTCCTCCGCTCCTTACTGCGTAATTTCCTCAAAGCCGCTCTTGATAAGAATTGCCTTGACCTTCTCCTTCAGCAGCCGCGGGCAGCGGGCATACATTGCCTTTGCTTCCTCGGTCGTCTCGCAGCTCATGATCTCCTGTGCCCATAACATTGCCATCATACGTACCATCCTTTCTAATTTTTGCGTGATTTTATGCATACACAATCTCCGACATTTCCATCAGACATTGTTTAAGCATCTTGTTATCTTCCTGCAGTGCTTCCAGCTTCTCGTTAAGTGCCGGCTCCGGTTCGGGTTGGTCCGCAGGGTCAGGTTTTACTCCGCCGTCCGTTACCTCGTAGCAGCCCGGTTTATCCGCGATGCTCCACAACGTATCGCCCACAGCGCAGGCGGCATTGTGGGCGTTTACTGCTTCCACCATAGCGGTGTATGCGTCGCACTGCGCCTGTGTCTCCACAGGTTTTGCAAGGGCGTATCCAATTTTGATTTCCATGCTGCACCTCCTTTACTTCCAGCGACCTATGACGACAATACTTCCTTCATAGGAATTGGACACACATAATCCAGTAGTAGTACGATTGAATACGTAACATTCTACGTTGGAGCTGTAAGTTATGCTGGTGCCAAGAGTAAAACCGGCACCATAATTTGTGTTAGCAAATGGCACAGGAAACTGAAAATAGGGATCGTATTTCTTGCGAGGCCATTCGCCGAATTTGAGCCAGCAAATCTGTGTGCCATCGGCAAAACGGATATAGCCATCACCGGAAGCCGTAATGGATGTGGCGGAAGAAATGGCGGAAGAAATCTTGCGGTCCACCTGATTCCGCAATGCATTCAGCAACGCATCCGTTTCAGTCTTATCGTAAAAGTTGCCATTGTCCACCTCTGCGATCTTCTGCCGCAGCATCTGGATGAGCGTTTCCGCTGGGATGCCATGCACACCGTCCCGCATCACGCCGCAGACGGTCTCATCTGCGCGCGTGTCGTAGATGTCGGCGGCGGTAACGGCGGTGGAGCCTGCAGGGCGCTTGATCTCGGCAAGGCAGAGGTCGTAGATCAGCTCGGTGCGGGTGATGGCCGGGGCAGCAGGCCCGGCAGAATTCGGGACACCTTCCAGCACCTGCAGGCTGGTCTTTTTGGCGGCGGCATCGTAGCGCAGAACTACACGGTCAATGCGGCTGCGTACAGGGTCCGCTTCGGTGAGCACCACGGTGGTGGGCTGCTCCATGATGATGCTGCGGCCCTTGAACCGCGCCGGGCGCACCCATGCCTGACCGGCGCTCACCTGTACGCTCAGGCCGCCCTGTGCTGTGACGGCAAAATCTTCCTCGGAGCTGTATACGCCGCTCAGGCGGGTGGCGAGGTAACCCGAAGCGTCGTCGGCATCGTAGGTGATGCCGTTTTCGGGGTAAGTGATGATATCAGCCATAAAGTCCTCCTTTTCAGGTCTTGTGCCATGTGGGCGTGCCCAGCCGGATGGTGCGGGTGGTGCCGCTGTCCTCGCTCTGGGTGATGATGTCGGCCACGCGCACCATGGCGGTGTAGCCCAGCTGGGGCAGGCTTGCGCTCAGCACATCGCCCACCTGCAGGGTATCATCGTCCACGTCAAACTCGATGCTGCCGGTGCGCAGCTGGGCCAGAAGCTTTTCGCCGCCCCGGTCAGCCAGCTTTGCCAGATAGCTCTGGCTGGTGCTGGTCTCGCCGTCCTCCGGCTGCACGTCACGGGCATCGACGTACATTTCCCGCCGGTCGGAGCCTGTAGCGTTCACATCGCCCACCCAGACGGTGGCGCGCTCGTCACCTTCGCCAGCGCCCTGCACAAGGGCGATGTTGGCGTAGTCGGTGTCGGCAAAGCTCCACCCGGCATTCAGCAGGTTGCCCCACCGGGGGCTGTATCTGCGGTTCGGGTCGAAGGTGGGCCGGAAGCACTCGAAGAGCAGTTTTTTCTTGCTGCCCTTGCCGTCCAGCACGATGCGGAACCCCAGATCACAGGCCTGCCCGATGGTCTTGCAGTAGTCGAACACCGTACCGCCGGAGGTCTGCTTTTCAAAGGTGGTGTCAAAGCCGTACTCGGTGCCCAGCGCAAGGCGGGGCCATGGCTTTGCGGCGCTCACAAGGCTGCGCATGGCGGCTTCGGCGTTCTGGTTCTTGATGCTCACCGCAGACACCCGTTTGGTCAGCAGCCATGTTGCCGGGTAGCCGCTCACGACCAAATTCGAGTCCTCGTTCTGGTTGGCGCGGGAGCAGATGCGCATGGGGATGCGGGGGTTCTCGTCGCTGCGCACCAGCCACCGGCCCTCCTGCAAAAGCTGCAGGTTCTCGGCGGTGGGGCGCACCTCCAGCGTGAAGCTGCCCTCAGAGTAATAGGGGCTGTCCCAGTAGAAGGACACCCACACGTCCACCCAGCCCACGCGGGCAAGGGTGTCTGCGTCCAAAACGTCTATTCTCATAACGGTTCGGGCAGGATGCCCGCCTCCATCGGGTAAAAGCTGACGGATGCCTGCAGGTAGCCGGAGCCGTTCTCGGCCTGCATACTCAGCATGTTATCGCCGGGCTGCAGCTCGGTGAGGGTGCTGTCCTCGTCCAGCTTGGAGAAGATGTTCTCGGTCACGCCTGCCCGGGTCAGAGTGCAGGCCAGCCGGTCAGAGGTGCTGCGGTAGATCTCCAGCGTCTCGTCCGGCTGCAGGGTCAGGTCAAAGCCGATGAAGGCCCCGGTCTGCAGATCCACCACCTTGGGATGCGTCACCGGCATGTCGCACCGCAGGGTGGCCGTGAAGGGCACCGGCAGGCTGCCCTCGTTGCGCAGCACTGCCGCTGTGCCGTCCCGTTTGATGCCGTAGATGTGGCTGTCGTAGCAGACAGGAAAGCGGAACGCCTTTTCGTACCCGCCCAGCACGCTGCTGACGGCGTTGAGGTCGTACCAGAAGGGCTTTTCGCTGTAGAGCATCAGCTCACAGCGCGGGTCCGGCGTGTAGCTGGAAAAATAGGGCAGTTTTTGCAGCACGAAGCGGGTGAAGTAGTGGTCGCCAAAGTACAGGGTACCCTTGGTGAAGTAGGGCAGATTTTTGGTAAAAGCTCTTGCACGGGTCAACGCATCCCTGCCCCAGAACACGACCGACAGGGTGCGGGACACGCCGGAGACGCTCTGCCCCTCCACGGTTGCCCCGACCTGATTGATGCCCTGCGCGGTCTGCAGGTCCACATCCACCCCGTTCAGCGGGTCGAGAAAGTAGGGAGCGTCGTAGTCCCAGCCCAGATGCAGGACGGCACCGGCATCTGTCACGATCTTGAGATGATCCTTAAAAAGCACAGTGTCCTCCTTTCATCGTTTGCGGGCCTTGGCCTTGTCAGCTTCCCAGCGGGCTTCCCGCTGCTGTGCGGCGGCGGTGTCGTGGCCGTTGTAGAAGTTCTGGGTGATGTTGGTGTCGCCCTCGCGGTGGTAGCTGTTGGCAGCGGACACCACCTGTGCGGTGCCGGAAGCGGCCACGGTTGAGCCGAGGCGCATGTTGTCGGAAAGCACCAGCGCTCCCGCCTGCCGGATCATGTCGGCAAGGGCAGAGTTTGTCTTTTCCAGCGCCTTGGTGTTGGCGTTGATGGCATCTTCCAGACTGCCGGTGCCGGTGGTGATATCCACGCTGCCCATGCTGCCAGAGCCAGACGAACCACCGCCAGAGGAACCGCTGCCGTGGCTTACGTTCTTTTTGGAGCCGCCCATGCTGCCCACGATGGCCGCAATGGCAACGCCCAGCGCGACCGCTGCCGCTGCCACGATCAGGCCCATCGGGATGCCAAAAACGGTAGCGCTCAGGGCGGCGGAGATCGCGGCCAGCAGGCCTTCAAAGGCTGCACCGACCGCGCCGCTCAGGGAAGCGACGCCCGCAAAAATGGTGGGGAAGCTGGACAGCAGACCGCCGCTCAGGCCCTGACTGATGGCGAGAGCTGCCGTGCTCAGCGGCCCCTGCAGGCCCTGAAAGACCGACACGAGGGTAGAGCCAAGGCCCTGCGCCTGCTGCCAGACCTCAGAGAAGCCGCTGGTCAGGCCGTTCACGATCTGCCCGCCCAGATCAATTGCACCCTGCACCAGCTGATCGCGGGCACCGCCCAGCGCTTCGTTGAGCTTAGTCACGATGCCAAGGGCAAAATCATCGACCTGCTTCTTCTGGTTGGCAGTCAGACCGCCGTAGATGGTGTTTGCCACCCACTTGCCGACGGAGAGCCAGTCCTGATTCTTGACGGCGGTGTACAGATCATCGAAGGTGCCCAGAATGCCGGTATCTGCTTCGGTCTGGATCTCCTTCCACAGGCCGTCAAAGGTGTCAGCGCTGGACTTTTTGATCTGCTTGGCCACCTGCACGGTGCCGTCGGCGGCGACGGTCTTGATCTTCTCCACCGTCACAAGGGCACCGTCCACCACGTCGTCGTAGACCTCGGTGATGACCTGCTTCTGGGTCTCGGTGCCGTCGGTCAGGGTCTCGGTGACGGTCTGGGTGGTGGTCTTGACCCCGTCTGCCAGCGTCTCGAAGGTGGAGGTGACTGTCTTGGCTGTCTCCCGCACCGTCTCCATGGTCTGCTTGACGGTCTTGGTACCGTCCGCAGCCACCTCTGTGATGGTTTTCACATCCTTCAGCACACCATCCACCATCTGCCGGGAAGTCTCGGTGATGACCTGCTTTTGCTGTGTCTTGCCGTTGGAGAGCGTTTCGGTGATGTTTTCGGTGGTGCGGGTGATCTTGCCGTCGATTTCGGTCGTGGTGTCCGAGATAGACTTGACGACTTCTGCGGCGGCCTGCTTCGTGGCCTTGCTGGCCTTCTTGGCTCCGCTGGTGATGGCCGGGTAGGGGTTCGCGGCTGTCTGGCTCCCGGCACGGCTGCTGCCGTTGCCGGAGCTGCTTGTGCCCTTCGGGACCCATCCGTTGTCATCGTCCCATTCGAGGTCTTTGTGGGAGCTGTCCCACTGTTTCGCGTTCTTGCGCTTGTTATAGTTGCCCATGTAGCCGTTGTAGGCGGCATTGTAGGCGTCCTGTGCCGCACCGACACCGTTTTTCAGGTTTGCCAGTGCAGCCGCCGCGCCCCTGATTTTGGCGACCAGCTCATTGATCCAGTCCACCACCGTGCCGATGGCGTTCTGTGCGATCTTTTTCACAGACGCAAATGCGGAGTTGACGGCATTGCGGAAGGTCTCGCTGGTCTTGTAGGCCGTCAAGAGGCCTGCCGCCAGAGCCGCCAGCGCCGCCACTACAAGACCGATGGGGTTCGCCTTGAGAACCGCGTTCAAACCTGCCTGTGCGACTGCAAGACCGGTCGCCCCGGCTTCTGCCGCTTTGTGGGCAGCGGTCATGGCCGTGGTCGCGGCTGTGTGGATCACTTCGATTGCAGTAGCGGCGGCTACATAGCCCTTGTAGGTCAGGAATGCTGTTCCGGCAGCGGCCACAACAGCCGTTGCAATGCCGATGGTCTCCTTGAGCTGGGCCATCTTCTCGTCGCTGTCGAGGAAGGAGACCACCACCTCGTTCAGCTTGACAACCAAATCACCCAGAGCCGCAAACAGGCCGCTGGTCAGCTCACCGGTCAGGGCGCTGACATTATCCTTCAGGGTGGACATGCGCCCGCTGAAGGTCTGGCTGGCTTCCAGCATACCGTTGTAGAACTGCCCGCCCTGACTGGTGGCGGCTTCCACAGCTGCTTCCAGCTCGCTGAAGCTGACCTTGCCATCCGAGATGCGTTTGTACAGGTCGGACATGCTCTCGCCGGTGGCGTCGCAGATCTGGTTCAGCGGGTTGAATCCCGCATCGATCATCATGTTGACGTTTTCCAGCGTGACCTTCTGTGCCGAGGACATCTTGCCGTAGGCGCGGGTCAGGGTCTGCAGCTTTTCGGCGTTGCCTAGCGAGATATCGCCCAGTCGCTGCAGCACGCCGGTGGTGTCGTCTGCCGCGATGCCGAACTGCAAAAGGGTCTGGGTGCCGCTGGTCAGATCATCCAGCGAGAAGGGCGTGGATGCCGCCATCTTGCGAATTTCGGAAAGCTTTGTTGCGGCGGCTTCCTCGCTGCCCAGCATGACCTTGAAGTTGGTCAGGTAGCTTTCCATGGTGGCGTTGTAATCCACACCGCTCTTGACCACCTCGGCCAGCTTGGACGATGCCTGTTTTGCAAAGTCCGCGATCATCTGACCGGCGGCTACCGTCCACTTGCTGGTGCTTTTTTCCGCCGGGTCGCTGTTCAGCCTTACTTCGCCGGTGATGCTGAAATCTGCCACTGTGTCCACCTCTCATTCTGAGCGCGGGCACAAGGGCACAGGCTGTTATAACTTGATCTCTACCTCCCGCTTACAGGCGGGATTTTTGCATTTTACCCACAGGCCATGGGCGGATGCGGCATTTTCTGCCCACACCGGCAGCGCCCGGCCGCAGTATGGGCAGGGCACCGGGGCGCGGCTAGTGCCGGAACCGCGCAAGGAACGCGGCATCGTGCTCTTCGACCGAAACGACACGGGCGGCACCCCCTCTCAGCTCAGCAGGCAGGGCAAAGCGTTCCTGCAAGTCGGCATAGTGGGCACGCATACTGCCATCGTACTCGGACAGGTCCATGGTGCGCCAGCTCATGATCTTTGCCATGAGGGTATCCTCCGGCAGGGCGGCGAACAGCGCCCGGAACCGGAACCAGTGCACCTTTTCGCGGGTCAGGTCGATGCCGTAGGCCTGTTGGAACGCCGCCACGATGTAACCGGCATCACACTGGTAGTCGAAGGCAGGCGAGCTTGCGGTGGTGCTGTCGGGCTGATCGGATGTGCCTGCTGCGGCCTGCTCACCGGCACGGTAAAAATCCACCATGCAGCCGTAAGCATCGGGGAGCTGTTCCGGCGGCACAGGCTTATGATAGAACCGCTCCATGATCGCAAGGGCTTCTTCCGGGTGTTCGCCGTCCAGCCTGCCGTGGGCGTAGGCGTTGGAAAGCCGCACCATATGCCGGAAATCCGGGTCGATTCGCCTGCCTTGCCAGCTATCCGGCAGATGTGCCGTCAGCAGATCAGCCATTTTCCAGCGCTGCCAGTTCAGCCAGCAACTGCTTGCGCCGGGCGGCATTGTCAACCCGCTCCACCATCTGAGCGGCAGGCGGCGCGGGATAGCTCACGGGCGGCTTGTGCCTGTTCTTTTTGGCCTGTGCCCGGCGCTGCTCCCGGTTCATGGGCTGGGCAGGCTTTGCGGCATAGCGCTGCTTCTCAGCGGAAAAGGCGTTGCCCAGCTCCTCGATCACGTCATAGATGGGTGCCATGTAGTTTTCGTTAAGCCCCAGACGGGCGGACGAGCCTGCACCGAGGATCTCGTCGATGCAGTCCATGGCAATGCGTGCCTGTGCACGTGCATGGTCGCCCAGACGGATGCCGCCGCTCTGGAACTGCTCTGCTTCCTCGGCACTCCTGCGCTGCATCCGCTCGTTGGCGTCCTCAAAGCGGTCGAGGTCGTTGGCGTTCATCAGGGAAAATTCAAATTCTTGTCCACAAATAACCATGTTCTGGCTCCTTTCAGTTGAGCCGTGCCCCGGTTCTGCCCCGGAGAAAACTAATCACGGCATAAAAGATCCCCGTTCCGGTGTGGAGCGGGGACTGTGTTTGAAAAAAAATCAGCCCTTGACGGCCTTGGCAGGCTCAGCGGACTGGGTGGCGGGGGTGTAGTTAAACTCGTCCGGCGTGCCGATGGCCTTCACGTCGCAGGCAAAGGTGGCCTTGGAACCGGCTGCACCGCCTACGTCGCTGGTGACGATGATGGCAGCGCGGCCCTGTTCGCCCTTGCCGGTGCGCAGGCTGAAATAGATGTACGGCACGATGATATCGCTGCCGGTACCGTACACAATCTTGTGGCTCAGCACAAAATCCTGAAAATCATCGCCCACGCAGCGGTCGCCGTTGACGGTAAGGGTGCGCTGGGTGCCGGTCTTTTCGGTGACGTTGCCGGTACGGATGTACTGAGCATCTTCGGTGGTGGCGTTCAGGGAGCCGGAATGCTCCTTCACATGGTCGGCGCAGACGATCCACTGGCTTTCCTTGGTCTGGGTGCTCTCGATCTGGAACGCCAGCACAAAATCGTTCGCCGTCTCAATGCCGGTATACGACGCGCTGGGCGTGATGCCGGACTTGGTAATGGCTTCAGATACAGTCATATCAAAACTCCTTTCATTTGGGCATGTAGTAGGTCAGGCGCATTTGCAGCTGCATCTTACAGTTGCCCGCGCTGTTTGTGACGATGTAGCCGCTGTTCGTCACGGCAATGCCGGTGGGGGTTTTATTCCCGCCGCAGGCCGAGAGGTCGGGCAGGTTATGGCGGGCATCCTGCTGCATGACCCACTCGGTGAGCTGCTCGAAAAAGCCGCTGTTCTGGATGTTAACGGCATCCACCTCGCTGTACTCCCGGCGGCTGAGGAAGAGGTAATTCTTCGCCATGTCCCAGCCGGAGAAAACTCGGTGATGATGGGATCACCGGGGCTGTCCTCGATGGAAAATGCGGTGGATTCTTCTTCCAGCCCCGCAATGCGGAATGCTGCACCGGTGGCTTCCTGCTCTTCGGCGATCAGCGGGCAGGTCTTGAGCCATGCCCGCAGGGCGGCAATGGTGGGCTTTACGGTTTCGCTCATAAGTGACCCATCCCTCCCCAGAATGTGGTGACGGCCTGTGTGGCAATGTAGGCAATGGCTTCACCGTAATCGGCCAAAGCACGCTGTCCCCAGTAAGAGCCGCGCAGCCCATTTTCACCGTGCAGACATTCGCCTTCAGGGTGAAGATAGAACTGCCTGCGTGCATAAGGCGTGTTATAGACCAGCAAGCCTTCGTCAAACTTGCTGGCTTGATTCACGCTGTTTTTCAATATGCCGGTATCGAAGGGCACGTACTGGTCGATGAGAGCGGCGGCTTTCTGCGCGGTGGCGAACTGTGCTTTCTGCAAAGCAGCGGTTTTCTCTGCGCCGAAATTTGTCTGCCAGTCCAGAGACATCTGCACACCGTCTGCCCGGAAGCGATATCCGGCAGGCTGTTCAAAAATGGGCTTGCTCACAGTCTCAGCTCCCTTCCACGTGCCAGTGGGGAAGCAGCGGCTCCCGGTTATCGGAGACAGCCGCTGCCGTACAGCACAGGTGCGTTTTTTCGAGTTTGGCATACTCTTCGACGGTCAAGGCAGGCACCGCGCCCTGCACCAGCTTCCAGCCGCGTTTCAGGGTCCAGTGCTTGGCCTTTTCCGCAGCAGGAAGCGCCGCCCACTGGGCGTAGGGCAGATACCCCATGGTGCACACGCTGGCCGGGATGCGGATGTGGGTGGTGCGCTCCGGGTCCTTGGCAGTGCCGGAGCCGGAGGTGGAGCGGCATTCCCGCCAGCTGCACCCGGAGAACACCCAGCACACCGGCCTGTCCGTCTCGGTGGCAGTGTCGTGGATGAGGTTCACCACAGTAACGGCTGTCTGCATCACAAAATCCCCCTGTACAGCAGGCCGTGCGGGTCAGCACCGAGGGCCGTGCGGATGATCTCATAGGCTTCCTGCCGGGTGGCTGCGGTCACAC
>ULZG01053515.1_pt1 | contig 12146 bp, 8 predicted proteins | sample 1962881 | NCBI WGS metagenome assembly ULZG01 (sample SAMEA4835883, study PRJEB28245) | human gut metagenome | biome: gut microbiome; material: fecal sample | place: Denmark | collected 2008 | reverse complement strand
CGATGCTCGCGATCCCGTGCCTGGCCATGGCCTCCGTCTTGGTCAGACCGTTCTCGACGTGGTCGCGCGCCGCGGCGACCTTCGTCTCCCAGTCGTAGCGTCTGCTGCCGCCGCCTCCCATGACCGCCTCCTCGCCGTTGGACCTGTACAGCCCAATCCAGTTTCTCGCGGTATACACCGGTATGGCAAGCCTTCTGACGAGCGTGGCCTTGCCGGCTCCGGACTTGATGAGCTCCAGCGCCTCGCGCCGGAACCCGTCGTCGTAACGTCTCCTTCGATCCTCACGCATACGAAAGAACCGCACCTCCGATCATCGAATCTGAATTTCTTCAGTCCAACAATCGGGGTGCGGTTCATATTTACGCCGGGGTCTTCACATACACATACGTTGTCAGCGTTTTCAGGCTTTCTTCGCAGCTTGGGCGGTGGCGATCCACTTGTCAAGCAGCGCCGTGGCCTTGCCGGAGTCAACGGTCTGCTCCGCGATGGCGTAGGCGGCTTTGAACCGGTCAGCCAAGCTTGCGTCGCCCGGCACCAAATGACCGTCGGCGACGATTGCGGAAGCGGCGTTCAGCAGCGCGGTGGTACGGAACGACACATCCTTGCCTGCGAAGAAGTCTCGTGCCAGCTGCGCGTTGAGCGTCGGTTCGCCACCCTTCAGATCTGCGATGGTGACTTTGGCGAGGCCGAGTTCGACGGTCGGATCGAATTTGTTTTCGGTAACCTTGCCGTCCTTGAATTCCCAAATGGAGACCGGACCGGTCGGTGCCATCTCGTCAAGGCCCTCATGGGAAGTGTAGACCATGCCGATCTGGCCGTTCGCCGCATATACGGCGGCCATGATCGGGCTCATCTTGCGATTAGCACAGCCGACGGCCATATGCTTCGGGCTTGCCGGGTTGGTCAGCGGACCAAGCACGTTGAACACGCATGGCACGCCGAGCGCGGCGCGAATCGGACCGACAAAACGCATGGCGGGGTGGAAGGTGCGTGCGAAAGCGAATGCGATGCCGCATTCGTTGCCGACTTCGCTCACTTGTTCCGGAGTCAAATCCATGGGCAGGCCGAGCGCTTCGAAGCAGTCAGCAGTGCCGCACTTGGATGAGGCCGCACGATTGCCGTGCTTGACGACTTTTACGCCTGCGGCCGCGGCTACGACGGCCCCCATGGATGACAGGTTCACGGTGGAGGCTCCGTCGCCACCGGTGCCGACGATGTCGGTGGTTTCACCGTCGATGTGCAGCGGAATGGCATGGGCCACCATGGCCTTCGCCGCGCCACGCACTTCGTCGGGGGTCAGCCCCAACTGCTGCTGGGTGGCGAGTACCGCGCCAACGGCCGCCGGATCGGCATTGCCGTTCATGAGGTCATCGACGAACCACTCGGATTCCTCGGCGCTCAAGTGGTCCCCTCCGACCAGCTTGGTGAGGATCGACTTCCATGTGATTTCGGCCATGATGCCCTCCTTGGCGCTGTCGCACGCCTTTATTGTTGTTCTGATGCCGCCAATTGTAACGATTGGACGTTTCCCCACGTCCGCACGTCCATATCACGAAACGGCCCATCGAAGATTCTTCAAAAAAGAAAACCTCCCCCGATTACGGTCGGGGGAGGTTATGTCATGAGCAAGTCAGCGACTCAGCGAATCACTGCTCGTTCTGGCCGTGGCACATCTTGTACTTACGACCAGAACCGCATGGGCACTGGGCGTTCTTGCCGGTTCCCGGGAAAGTGCGGCCATCCGCCCACGGAGAGTGGAGTTCCTCGCTCTTCGGACGCTTGTTGGCCGGGACCTTGCCTTCGGCGTGGCTGATCGGCTGCATGCCGACGATGCCCTTCTCGTTCTTCTGCTCGTCAGCCAGTTCATCGATGGTGGTCTTTTCGGCCTCGTCATCGGTCTCCGGCTCGCTCGGAGCGGTTTCGCCAGTGGCGGAGGCTTCGCCATCCAGACCCATTACGGCTTCGGCCGCGTTCACGGCCTCATCCTCGTCGGATTCGGTGCTCTCATCCTCGGTCATGGCCACGCGTTCGATGTCCACGTGGAACAGCAGCTGGATGGTTTCCTCCTTGATGGCTTCGATCATGGAGTTGTACATCTGGTAGCCTTCACGCTGGTATTCGACCAGCGGGTCGCGCTGGCCCATGCCGCGCAGGCCGATGCCGTCCTTGAGGTAGTCCATCTCGTAGAGGTGTTCACGCCACTTGCGGTCGAGTACGGCGAGCACCACGCGGCGCTCGAGCTGGCGCAGGCCTTCGCTGCCGAGCTTGTCTTCGAAATCGGAGTACTGGTCCTTGGCGTCGGAGACGATGAGCTCCTTCAGGGCTTCAACGGCCTTGTCGCCCTTGAGCTTGTCGACGGCGTCCTTGGCCGCTTCCTGCTCCACGGCGATCGGGTACACGGAGGAGATGGCCTTGAACAGACCGTCCCAATCCCAATCGGCCGGCTTGTCGGAACCGTTGTTGGCGCCCTTGATGTAGCTCAGCACGGTGTCGTCGATGAACTTGAGGATGTCCTCGTGGATGTCGGCGCCCTTCAGCACAGCCTGACGCTCCGCATAAATGACGGTGCGCTGCTTGTTCATCACGTCATCGTACTTCAGCACGTTCTTACGGATTTCGAAGTTACGCGATTCGACGGCCTTCTGTGCGGTGCGCACGCCCTTGGAAACGCTCTTGGCTTCGATCGGCTCGCCTTCCGGCATGCCCTTGGCCATGACACGCGCCACCAGCTGGGTGTTGAACAGACGCATCAGATCATCTTCGAGGGACAGGTAGAAACGGGATTCACCCGGATCTCCCTGACGGCCGGAACGGCCGCGCAGCTGGTTGTCGATACGGCGGGATTCGTGGCGCTCGGTGCCGAGCACGTACAGACCGCCGAGCTTGACGACTTCCTCATGCTCGTCCTTGACCTGGTCCTTGATTTCGGCCAAAGTGCCCGGCCAACGCTTCTCGTACTCGTCCGGAGTGTCATCCGGAGAATAGCCTTCGGACTTGAGCTCCGCATCGGCGAGGAACTCGACGTTGCCGCCGAGCATGATATCGGTACCACGGCCTGCCATGTTGGTGGCCACGGTGACGGCGCCCTTACGGCCTGCGACGGCCACAACGGCGGCTTCCTTGTCATGCTGCTTCGCGTTCAGCACCTGGTGAGGAATCTTGGCCACGTCAAGCAGAGAGGACACGACTTCGGAGGATTCCACGGATGCGGTACCCAGCAGGACCGGCTGGCCCTTCTTGTGGCGCTTGGCCACATCACGGACGATGGCGGCGAGCTTTTCCTTCTTGGTACGGAAGATCAGATCGTCCTTATCCTCGCGGATCATCGGCTTGTTGGTCGGAATCGGCAGCACGCCCAGCTTGTAGGTGCCCATGAATTCGGCGGCTTCGGTCTCTGCGGTACCGGTCATGCCTGCCAGCTTGTCGTACATGCGGAAGTAGTTCTGCAGGGTGATGGTGGCGAAGGTCTGGTTTTCGGCCTTGACCTCCACGCCTTCCTTGGCTTCGATGGCTTGGTGCAGACCCTCGTTGTAACGGCGGCCCGGCAGGATACGTCCGGTGTGCTCGTCGACGATGAGCACTTCGCCGCCGGTCACGACGTAGTCGCGGTCACGCAGGAACAGCTCCTTGGCCTTGATGGCGTTGTTCAGATAGCCGATCAATGCGGTGTTGTTCGGTTCGTACAGGTTGTCGATGCCGAGATAGTCCTCGACCTTGGTGATGCCCGGATCAAGGATGCCGACGACCTTCTTCTTCTCGTCGACCTCATAGTCCTCGTCACGGTTGAGCTTCAGAACCAGGCGCGCGAACTGGCGGTACCAGCGGGTCACGTCGCCCTCGGCCGGACCGGAGATGATCAACGGGGTACGAGCCTCATCGATAAGAATGGAGTCGACCTCATCGACGATGGCGTAGTGGTGGCCACGCTGTACGAGATCGGACTTCTCCCACGCCATGTTGTCGCGCAGGTAATCAAAACCGAATTCGTTGTTGGTGCCGTAGGTGATGTCGGCGTTGTACTGCTTGCGACGCTCCGGCGGCTTCTGGTTGGTGATGATGCAGCCGGTGCTCATGCCGAGGAAGCGGTAGACACGGCCCATCAGCTCGGCCTGGTAGCTGGCCAGATAGTCGTTGACGGTGACGACGTGGACGCCCTGACCGTCGAGTGCGTTCAGGTAGGCCGGCAGCGTGGCCACAAGGGTCTTGCCTTCACCGGTCTTCATTTCGGCGATGTTGCCCCAGTGCAGAGCGGCGCCGCCCATGAGCTGCACGTCGAAGTGGCGCAGGCCCAGGGTTCGCTTGGAAGCTTCACGCACGGTGGCGAAGGCTTCCGGCATGAGCTTGTCAAGGGACTCGCCGTTTTCGATACGCTGCTTGAACTTGGCGGTCTGGCCCTTGAGCTCCTCGTCGTCAAGCGCCGCGATCTCGTCCTCCAAGGCGTTCGTCGCTTTGGCCACGTTCTCAAGCTTCTTGATCTGTCGGCCTTCACCCATGCGTAGGGCTTTGTCAACGATATCTACCACAATCACTCCCTTTGTGTATGGTGACTTTCCTCGATTGAGGATAGTCGCTTTCTCGCGATTTCCGAAAAGCTCCGTCCATTTTACGTAAGTTTTGACGTATCTTGTTTTTCGCATAAGAAAAGAGGCCCGCATGTATGACATGCGAGCCTCTTATCGTTCAGTTTTCAGCCATTAGCCATTACTCCTTGGCCACATTCTCCGGAGTGTCGATTTCGAAGACGCCGTAGCTCCAACCGTGACGGTGGTAGACGACGGACGGACGACCGGTTTCCTTGTTGACGAACAGGAAGAAGTCGTGACCGATCAGCTCCATCTCGTACAGGGCCTCGTCAATGGTCATCGGCTCGGCGATGTGCAGCTTGCGGCGGATGACGATTGGGGTGTCGCCGACCTGGACCTCGACGGATTCGCCAGGGCCGAGATCAGCGGAAACGGCGTCGGCCGGGCTATTGTTCGGCGCTTCCGGCTCCGGCTCCTCGACGACGACCGGCTCGACCGGGCCCAGATCGACCGGGACCGGATCGGTGTAGCCACGACGATGGTCCTTGCGGCGGTCGCGGGTACGGCGCAGACGAAGCGTCAGCTTGTCGAGAGCCAAATCGAGCGCGCTGAACTCGTCGGCGCTGGAGGCTTCGGCACGCACCACGGTACGACCTGCGATGACGGTGATCTCAACGCGCTTGGCGGTGTCGGCCTGACGCGGATTGCCCTCGTGGGACAGCACAATCTGGACACGCTGCGCATCCGGGGCGATAGCGGTCACACGATTCATCTTGCTTTCGACAACGTCACGGAACCTTTGCTTGATCTGCGTATGACGTCCGGTAACGACGATTTCCATGTGGACCTCCCTAGACTCAAGCGGTGTTAACCGCTATATACGGACCAACCAGCTGCATCGCTGCTTGGTAGTCATCATTGTATCCATAAGATTGGTGATTTGCTGGAAAACTCCCCGAGAAAACAAAAGTTTTTTTACGCTTTGCTTTCGACGATTCTCTTGCTATAGTTATGCGTTTGAGACCTCTTGATGGCCGCGACCGATTTTGTCGGTTGAGGAACTTCCGGGCTCCATAGAGCACGATGGCGGATAACGTCCGCCCAGGGCGACCTGAGAGATAGCGCAGCAGAGAATAGACCGCCTTACCGGTTTCGGCCGGTGGGTAAGGGTGAAACGGCGGTGTAAGAGACCACCGGGCCGCTGGTGACAGTTGGCCGCATGGCAAGCCTCATCGGGAGCAAGGCCAAGCAGAAGGCGTTCGAGGACTGCTCGTCCGAAGCCTTCGGGTAGGCTGCTAGAGCCTGACGGCAACGCCAGGTCGAGATGGATGGCCATCCGTGCCGTTGGCACGACAGAACCCGGGGTATAAGAGGTCTCACTCTCCACTCTTTATGTTTTGAGGATTTCTTTACACCAGCCTCTTTATGAAACTGACGTCACGCCCTTGGTCAACGGTCGCCGTCAATCAAACAGTTCCTGTGCGATTTGGCGCAGAATCTCAGGATTATGGCCTTTTCTGCCGCCCGCGCTCCAGAAGCGGCGCCTACGTGCATCGCGTTCCAGCCCGGCGGTTTTTCTCGCGGTTCTACGGCCTAATTCCCATGCGGCTTCAGTAAACACGCCGTAGGATTCCGCCTCATCACAAACCTGTTGGGCCAGCCTACGGTCGACGCCTTTCCGTGTAAGCTCAGCGACCGCGCCCCTACATCCCATAAGACGGGTCGCACAGTAGCGCACCGCGGATTGCGCGTAGGCTTCATCGTCAATCAGTTGAACCCTTGTCAGTCTTTCGATGACGTCGTCAACCACTTCAGAGGTATAGCCCTTACCAATCAGGCGCTCACGCAGTGCGCCGGAAGGTCGAGGCGCAGCGTCCAGCAATCGCAATGCGGCTTCCCTGCATGCGTCAAGATCATTTGGATCCTTTGCGGCAGTAGAATCGCCGTTCCCGACACGCCCAGCGTGTCGCGCGTGTCGTGGCGTTTTCGTCGCATTTGCGCTTCCAGCGAACAAACTGGAACGGTCAGGTTTCGTTCGACGGTTCCACCTCTGAACGTTCGTGCGTTCTGGATCCTCTGAAGAAAGGGCAAGGCCCCCAGTATCGGCCGACGCCGGCTGAAGGCCCTGTTCCTTAAGGAAACGTTCGGCGCTGATCATATGTCAGGCTTTGGCGGCTTTTGAAGTTTTGGACGTCTTACCATCATCCGGCGCGCCCGCGGCGTCCTCCGCCCCATCGTCCTCGGCGAACTGGTCGGTAGGTTTGATCAGACCGAATGCCGCCTTGACCTTGTTCTCGATTTCCTCTGTGAGTTCCGGATTGTCCTTGAGGAACTGACGCACGTTTTCGCGTCCTTGCCCCAGCTGGTCGCCCTCATAGGTGAACCACGAGCCAGACTTTTTGACGACGTTGGCCTGCAACGCCATATCAAGCACGGAACCTTCCTTGGAGATGCCCTCGCCGTACAGCACATCGAATTCGGCGGTCTTGAACGGCGGAGCCATCTTGTTCTTAACAACCTTGACCTTGGTACGGTTGCCGACAGCCTCATCACCGTTCTTAATGGTCTGGATACGGCGGATGTCCATACGTACGGACGCGTAGAACTTCAATGCCTTGCCGCCGGTGGTGGTCTCCGGATTACCGAAGAACACGCCAATTTTCTCACGCAACTGGTTGATGAAGATGGCGGTGGTACCGGCTTGCGCCAGCGCACCGGTCATCTTACGCAACGCCTGACTCATCAGGCGCGCCTGCAGGCCGACATGGCTGTCTCCCATCTCGCCTTCGATTTCCGCTTTCGGCACCAAGGCCGCGACGGAATCGATGACAATCACGTCAAGCGCGCCGGAACGAATCAGCATGTCGGCGATTTCCAATGCCTGCTCGCCATTGTCCGGCTGAGAGACGATCAACGAATCGGTGTCGACGCCCAGCTTACGGGCATAGACCGGATCGAGCGCATGCTCGGCATCGATGAATGCGGCCACACCGCCGGCCTTCTGGGCATTGGCCACCACATGCAGCGCCAATGTGGTCTTACCAGAGGATTCCGGTCCGTAAATCTCCACAATACGGCCTTTAGGCAGGCCGCCGATGCCTAATGCCATATCCAAAGCCAAGGATCCGGTCGGAATGACCTCGACATCCTGTTCCGGGCGGTCGCCAAGTCTCATGGCCGATCCCTTGCCGAAGCTTTTCTCGACCTGCGCGAGCGCTGTGTCGAGCGCGGCCTGACGGCGCGGATCGATTCCATTCGCGGACTTGTTCTGTGCGGCGTTCTTTGCCGCGCTCGTCTGTGCCATGACTACTCCTTGTTGTTGACCGAGACGAATGAATGGATTCACCGTAAAACCGCATCATCCATCTGCGCAAGTTCAATCGGCCATTGTGGTCGAAGAACATGCATTTCGACACGCCGAAGACCGCTTTCCCTTGAAATTCCAGCATTCTGAAACTTCGCGGCGAGCCGTTGACGACCTGCCCAATCCGTGCTTCTGTGGATAACTATACCCCATTATCCGAACATCTGTTCGAAATCGGTGTTTTGCGATAGCCGAACTCCGCCTAACGCACCGGCATTGGTGGCGCGTTATGGTCCTTTCCCCAACGTTTGGAGTCAGGAATGTTCATCTGGTCGCACAGAACGTTCCATACCACGCGGGGCTCCTCCCCCATTTCAAGCGCTTCGACGGCTGTCAGACCGTTCAATCGATCAAGCACTTGGTCGCGTGCGAGCGCGCGGCCATAGCTACGGCCGAGTACCTCTTCAAGCAACTGCCAAAATTCACGTTCCTGCACGCGCCCAAGTGTACACAGCAAGCGCAACCAAAAGAAAACGCCCGACGGAACAAGCCGCCGGGCGTTAGACGTCCAACAGGAATCAGATTGCGACGGAATCGAGATAATCGGCGACCATGCGCAGCATCTGCGCCGTGGAGACGCCCAACGATTGCGCAATCGAGCTCAGCAGCTCGGAGCTGGCCTCTTTTTGGCCACGCTCCACTTCGGAGAGGTAGCCCAACGACACTCCGGCCTTTTCGCTCACCTCACGCAACGTTTTGTGGTCATGGGTGCGCAGATCGCGCAGTACATGGCCGATGGCCTCGCGAAGCGATACCTCTCTGGGTTCGTCGGTGGTTTCCGTGGCTGCCGACATGGATCGTGCGGAAACGCGTTCCGCGTCTTCCTCCCGCCATATGCGGGTCAATGCGGCCTGGCGCTCGTCTTTGGCCTTTTTGGCCGCGCGGGCACGCAGCACCTGCTGCTGGGCGAACATCACCGCGCGGCGCTGGGCTGGGGTGAGTTCCCTGACGCGGGCGTTGCCGCTTTGCACCGCGGGAACCATCGCCTTGAGTTCCATCTGTTCCTTGGTGAGTGTCATCGTGTCCATGCCGCCAGCCCCTTTCGCTTTTCATACGTACGTCCACTATGGTCAACACCCATATTCGTGGATTATTCCTGTGAAAGTGCTGAAAGAGTCCTCAGTTTTTCCAGAATACATTGCACGGTTTCGTGCCGCACGGCTTCCCGATCACCCTTCAGACGCAGCTCATAAGCAGCTGTTTGACGCGCACGAATGCCATTGAAGCCACAGGGCAGGGAGCAGCCGATGTACACCAGGCCGGCAGGTTTGTCACCATCCGGTCCCGGCCCTGCAACACCGGTAGTGGCCAAGCCGATGACACAGTCTCCATCCTCGGTCTGTCGGTATAGTTGCGCGGTTCCCGCAGCCATCTGCCGCGCCACTTCGGGGTGGACCGCCCCTTCTCGGGCCAGCAGGTCGGCATTCACGCTGAGAATCTTCGCTTTGGCGCGAATGTCGTAGGTCACCGCCGAGCCGAGGAACACTTTCGATGCGCCTGGTATGCGTACGAAGGCGTCGGCGAGTAGACCTCCCGTCAGTGATTCGGCGGCGGCGATTTTGAAATGGTTGGCTTCGCAATAGCGTAAAACGGCTGCGGCCAGCTCATCGCATTGCGATTGGCTGGCCGCGGTCGACGAATTTTCGGATTCGCTCATCGGGATTTACTTGGTTTCCTTTTCGGATTTTGCGGTCTTCTTACGTCCGCCGAACGTGTTGACGAGGTATTCGCCGCCCGAATACAGGCATAGAATCAACGCCAGGTAAATCAGGGCGTACGTGATCGTGTAATAAACGGTCATCCACAGCGGAGTGGTGTTCATGCCATCGGCGAGGCTCCACATCGGCAGCATGAGCATGGCAAGGCCGATGCACTGGCACAGGGTCTTGTACTTGCCGGCTTGGGATGCGGCGATGACCTTGCCGCCGGTGTCGATGACGAAGAAACGCATGATGGTGATGCCGATCTCACGGATGAGGAACAGCGCGGTCACGACCCAGCCGAGCACTGCGTTGCCGAATTCGTTGAAGATGGCGGCGACGATCAGCGTGCCGCAGGTGAGCAGCTTATCTGCGATTGGGTCCATGAGCTTGCCCAGTTCGGTGACCTGGTTATATTTGCGGGCCATCCAACCGTCGAGCTTATCGGTGCAGGCGGCGATGATGAAGATAATCGCCGCCACCCAGCGCATAGTCGTGTTTTTGGTACCCCATGCGCCTGCCATGACGTACAACGCCAGGAAGATGACGACCAGGACGATACGAGAGAAAGTGACGATGTTCGGCGGGGCGTTCCACCCGTCAAGCAGGGACGATTTGCGTTCTTCTTGCTTTTCCATACCGTTCACGTTACCCCGATACCACTACTTGGCGCAATGCGTGCGGTTGTCGCGTTCCATCATCGCGTGTCCGCAGCGTCGGCCGGCTGGGTAGAACCTGCGGTAAGCGATGAGGTTTCGCCCTTGATGAAGGCGAGCACCTGCGGCAGATCCTGCGGTTGGACGAGCACTTCGCGAGCTTTGGAGCCTTCGGACGGACCGACCACACCACGCGATTCAAGCAGATCCATGAGTCGGCCGGCTTTGGCGAATCCGACACGCAGTTTGCGCTGCAGCATGGAGGTTGAGCCGAACTGCGTGCTGACCACCAGTTCCGCCGCCTGCAGCAGCACGTCCATGTCGTTACCGATGTCCTCATCCGGCTCGATGGCCTTCTTTTCGGCCTCCTTGGCCATCTCCTCGATATCCTCGCGATAATGCGGCTTGCGCTGGGTTCGCACGAACTCCACCGCGCGACGGATTTCGGACTCGTCGACCCATGCGCCCTGCACGCGGATCGGCTTGGCCTGGCCCATCGGCAGGAACAACGCGTCACCTTGGCCGATCAGCGTTTCCGCACCGGTGGCGTCGAGGATGACTCGCGAATCGGTGGCGGATGAGGTGGCAAAAGCAAGTCGGGACGGGATGTTGGCCTTGATCAAGCCCGTGACCACGTCAACGGACGGGCGCTGCGTGGCGAGCACCAGATGCACGCCGGCGGCTCGCGCAAGCTGCGTGATGCGCTGGATGGAGCTCTCCACGTCGTTCTTGGCCACCATCATAAGGTCGGCCATTTCATCGACGACCACGAGGATATACGGGTATGGTGCGACCTTGCGTTTGGAGCCTGCGGGCGCATGCACCTTGCCAGCGCGCACGGCAGCGTTGAAGTCCTTGATGTGGCGGAATCCGAAGAATTCGAGGTCGCTGTATCGTGCGTCCATCTCCTTGACCACCCATTCCAAAGCCTGTGCGGCCTTCTTCGGATCGGTGATGATCGGGGTGAGCAAATGTGGAATGCCCGCATAGGCGGACAGTTCGACTCGTTTAGGATCGACCATGATCATGCGGACCTGGTCAGGCGTGGCGCGCATGATCACGGAGGTGAGCATGGAGTTGATGAAGCTCGACTTGCCGGAGCCGGTGGCGCCAGCCACCAACAGGTGGGGCATCTTGGTCAGGTCGGCGGTCACGAAATGGCCTTCCACATCCTTGCCGACGCCGGTGAGCATCGGATTCGGATCGTTCCGGGCCTTGTCGGAGCGCAGCACGTCGCCCAGCACCACGGTTTCGCGGTCGGAGTTCGGAATTTCGATGCCGATGGCGGATTTGCCTTCGATCACCGACAGGATGCGCACGTCGGAGCTGGCCACCGCGTAGGCGATGTTCTTCTGCAGGTTGGTGACCTTCTCGACCTTGACGCCAGGGCCAAGCTCCACCTCATACATGGTGACGGATGGTCCGCGCAGGAAGCCGATGACCTTCGCATCGACGTTGAACTGTTGGAAGGTACCGGTCAGCGCGCGGATCACACGATCGTTCTCCGGAGTGTGCGCGGCGTGCGGCGCGCCCTTCTTCAGAATGTTGAGGTCAGGCAGATGATACGGTCCCTCGGGAATGTCATCCGCCGCTTCCCCGTCAACGGCAGCAGCCGGCATATCGTCAAGGACCTCGCCGGTCGCGGCATCCACCATGACTTCCTTGCCGTTGGAGGTGCCGTCCTCGTCGATGACGGCCCATGGGTCGCTTGGAGCGACGCCAACCGGCTTGATTTCGCTGGACGGCACCGGCTCGGCGACGCTGGGCATGGTGCCGCTCGCGGTGCCGATCGGCGCGGACGAGAAGGAGCGTCCGCGACCGTTCTGCGGCATGGCCGTGGTGCCGGACGGCGCAGCGGCGGAATAATCATCTGAATCATAATCATCGGCACGATAATCGTCCG
>ULZG01040949.1_pt1 | contig 12175 bp, 8 predicted proteins | sample 1962881 | NCBI WGS metagenome assembly ULZG01 (sample SAMEA4835883, study PRJEB28245) | human gut metagenome | biome: gut microbiome; material: fecal sample | place: Denmark | collected 2008 | reverse complement strand
AAGCCCTGCTGTGTATGACAGGGGGCGTGCTGTTGGGCTTGGTGTTGCTGTTTACAAATCACGAACGCTTTGCACCATCGGCACTTCTGGTAGGAAACTTCTTGGGTTTACTCTTTTATATTTACCACATCTATTTTTTTGTATCCTCTGTAGTTACCGGTATTCAGTTTTCCGGCTTTCCGCCTGAGTTCTTTGTCAACGCCGTTATGTTTGGCGTTGCGCTGGTTTTAAGCATAGTCTGCGTATTTTTGCCTTGCTCGTGCCCAAAGGAGGAAAACTGATGAAACAAAAGATTGCAAGAAAAATCCTGACCGTAACCAGTATGCTGCTGTCCGGCGTTATGGTCACAGCTACCGTGATTTGCAACGAAAATGCAACGGCCATCAGCAGTGCGCTGAATGTAAAAACCTTTGATGTTGTAGAGACCGGGGATACGAATCAGGATTCCGAATATTACAAGAGCAATTTTGATAATCTGACCGATCTTATCAATGCCGGTCATTCTAAGGCAACAGAGGTTTTGGAAGAAGGCGCTGTGCTGCTGAAGAATGAAAACGGTGCTCTGCCGTTGAGCAAAGGCAGCAAGGTTAGCCTGCTGGGCGTAACGGCATACGACCCTGTATATGGCGGTACCGGCTCCGGTAATATTTCTACCAGCGAAGCAACGGATTTTTGCAAATCTCTGCAGGATGCGGGGCTGGAAATCAACCCGGTTCTGACAAAGCAGTATACTTCCGAGGATTGGGCACAGTACAAGCGCAGAAATGCAGGCTCTTACAGCACCTCGCGGTTGCTGATCAATGAAGCTCCCTGGTCGGTTGTAGATGCTGCCGCGGGCGACTCGCTGGCACAATATGGCGATGCCGCTATTTTTGTGGTAGGCCGTGTCGGCGGCGAAGGCTATGACCTTTTGGGCATTACCGAAGACGGCATTGACGATCATGACGGCCTGGGCAAGGATTACCTGGGCTTGAATGCAAATGAATGGTCCGTTCTTCAGGGTCTGAAAGAGAAAAAGGCTGCCGGTGAAATTTCCCGCATTGTTGTGCTGATTAACTATTCCAGCATGATTGAGGGCGATTTCCTGAACGACCCGGATATCGATGCTGCCTTGTGGGTTGGTGCGCTGGGTGTCGGCAATGAGGCCACCGGCAAGCTGCTGACTGGCGAGGTTTCTCCGTCGGGTCGTCTGCCGGATACGATGTGGGTTGATAACGCCAAAAACCCTGTAAATGCAAACTTCGGCAGCTGGGTCTATGAAAATGCGGGCGAGTACGGCATTTCTACGGAAAAGCCTAAAACGGAGACCGATCCCGAAAAGAACGGTGGATATTCTACCAGCGACATTACTCTTTCTTCCTATGTTGTATACCAGGAAGGTATGTACATGGGGTACCGCTACACGGAAACCCGTTACGAGGACTATGTCCTGGGCACAGCAAATGTAGGCGAATACAATTATGACGAGGTCGTGGCGCGGCCCTTTGGCTACGGGCTTTCGTATGCAGATTTTGACCTTTCCGATGTGAAGGTTGAAAAATCCGACGACCGCAATTATGTGGTTACCGCAACGGTAACCAATGTGTCCGATACCTACTCTGGCAAATATTCTGTTCCTGTGTATGTTTCTAAGCCGTATGGTCAGTATGCGCAGCAAAATGGGGTACAGGTTCCTTCGGTTGAGCTGGTCGGCTTTGAGAAAACGGATACATTGGCACCGGGTCAGAGCCAAAACGTGACGATCACGCTGGATGAAAAATACTTTACCTCGTACGATGCCTACAACGCCAAAGGCTATGTGTTGATGGACGGTGACTACTATGTAGCTGTAGGTGGCAGCGCCCACGACGCGGTCAACAATGTGTTGGCAGCAAAAGCGCAGAATGGCGTTTCTGTTGACACCAGCAAAATGACCGGAAATCCCGGAGATGCAACCAAAGTAGCAAAGTTTGGCTTGTCCTTTAACAAGGATAAGTATGCCTATTCGGATGCGGTTTCCATGATCGATGGCAGCAGCAACCAGCTGGTGACGAACTTGTTTGACTTTGCAGACATCAACCTCTATGAGGGACGCGGTGACAACCATACGGAGTATTACAGCCGTGACAACTGGAATGCTGTTTCCCTGGATATGGCCAACGGTCATCAAACACTGCTGATGACGGAACAAATGGCAAAAGAAATCTTTGCCCAGGTTCCCGAAGGCAGCGGTGAATACAATAACACGGCCGGTGTACCCGCACAGTTTAAGCAGCCCATCCCCAAGGACGATGGCACCTATCCTACCTACGGAGAAGATGCGGGTCTGATGCTGATCGACATGCGCTATGACGAGGACGGCAACGAAATCAGTTACTTTGATCCTGTGTGGGATACCTTTATGGATCAGCTTACTTGGGATGACACCGTAAAGCTGGTGTCTAACGGCTGGCATATGACGGAAGCTGTTGAAAGTGTTGCCAAACCGGAAACCAGCGATGAAAACGGTCCCAACGGCTTTGGTGGCTGGGCCTTCCGCAATGGATATCTTTCTAACCAGGGCATTGCCTACCGCATTGAAAAAGAAGCTGGTCATATCAAAAATGACGGCACCTTTACCGATGATGTGGATTCTAATGCACTGCGTAAAATGACCGGCTTCCCGGCAAACGGTATTTTGGCAGCTACCTTCAATAAGCAGTTGGCAAAGGAAGTCGGCAATATGATTGGCGAGGATGGTCTGTGGGCCGGCTGTTCCGGTCTGTACGGCATCGGTCTGAACCTGCATCGCTCCCCGTATACCGGACGTAGCTGCGAGTATTTTAGCGAGTGCGGAACCCTTACCGGTATGATCGGTGCCGCGGAATGCGCCGGCATTGAGGAAAAGGGCGTTCATGTCTACAATAAGCACTGCGCGCTGAACGATCAGGAAAACAACCGTCACGGTGTGGGTGTTTGGGCACCGGAACAGGCAATTCGTGAGTTGTACCTGCGTGCCTTCGAAATTCCCATCGAAGAGGGCGGAGCCTTCAACACCATGGCTTCTTTCAGCCGCTTTGGTGTGCAGAGTGCGGCAGCTTGCCCGGCTTTGGCAACCGACTTCCTGCGTGGTGAATGCGGCATGAAGGGCTTTGTTATCACGGATGCTTATCAGGATATGGACGGCAGCCAAAATATTGACCCCTACTATGAGCAGGTTTACGGCACCTTGGTTGGCGGTAGTGATCTGCCGGATGGTTCTACGCCTGCGACCCAAGGACACTTCGACAAATTCAAAACCGGTTACAGTGCCATGGCATGGGCCATGCGCCAGTCTGCTAAGCGCATTTGCTATCAGACCGTATGGTCCAGCGCGATGAACGGTATCTCCTCCAATACCCGTGTCGTAAGCCTGACCCCCTGGTGGCAAAAGGCTCTGTACACAGCGGATATCGTGCTGAGTCTGCTGTTTGCTGCCTCGCTGATTTGGACGCTGTACGCGTTGATCCAGGAGGAAAGGAAAACAGTTAAAAAAGCACAGAGATAAGCAGTAAAAACCGCAACTGGCCGCAGAGTCAGCGCGATATCGCGCTGACTCTTACGGCTTGCTGCTGTATTGAAACATGTGCGGCATGTATGATATACTGAGCAAAAAAGGGAGGGAAGCCCTATGTTGCGGGTGGCTGTGGTAGACGACGATGCGCAGGATCGCGCCAAAATTAGTGCCGGGCTGGATTTTGTCGCGGCGCAAAAGGATGTATCCTTCAGTATCAGCGAATTTGACTCGGGTGATCAATTCTTGGTGAAATACGAGCCGAATTATGACATCGTCTTTATGGATGTGGAGTTTCTTTCCGGTGCAAACGGTATAGAAGCAGCGCATCAGCTTAGAAAAATTGATAAAACCGTTGTGTTGGTTTTCGTTACCCGCATGGCACAGATGGCTGTGAAAGGGTACGAAGTAGATGCACTGGATTTTATCGTAAAGCCCGTGGACAACTATTCCTTTTTGCTTAAAATGACACGCATTTTGGACCGGGTCGCAATCCGACCCGATGATATGTTCTGCGTATGTGCAGAGGGTGAAATTATCAGCCTTCATATACGAATGCTGCGGTATTTAACGGTAGACGGACATTATGTTATTTACCACTCCAAAGAAGGAACCTTTGCGGAATACATCACCCTGAATGCAGCGGAAAAGAAATTGAATGATCCTGCTTTTTTCCGTTGTGACAGAGGGTGCCTTGTAAATCTGCGTTATGTAGAGCAAATCCGCAAAAGCACCTGCCTGGTAGACGGTGAGGAATTGCCGATAGCTAGGACTCAATTCGGAAAATTCAAGCAGGCGTATGCCCGATATTTGGGCGGCCTGATTGAGTAAGGAGGCGGAGAGATGGACATTCTGATTCGGTTCGATTATATCGTTGAAATCCTATTGGCTGAATGGGTGTTTTTACATATTTACCCGAAAAGACGTTGTTTTTTTGTGAGGCTGCTTGTAACCACTGCGGTTTCATTGGCAGTGGGCTACGGCTGTTATCCGAAAAGCATCAGCCAGCAGGGCGCAGCCATTGTTTTTGTACAGATGCTGTTTACGATTTTGGTTTCTGTTATAGGGATGTACGTGTGCTGTAAAGGAACCCTTTTGTCAGTTTTGTCAGCCTGCATTTCCGGTGTCGCAATACAGCATATTGGGCATCATCTCAGCCGATTGATTTCCCTGTTACCGGGCATGGGAACCTGGAATCGATATATGGCGGCGGTCGTCTGTCTGCTTTTATATGCGGTTGTGTTTTATTTTATTCATACCTCTCACATTAAGTTTTACGAGAACTACGATGTCTGCCTTACAGTGATATCGATTGTAATTGTATTGGTGTGCGTTGGCATTACACGTTTTTCCCGCATGGGGGGCTACGGAGCCCAAAGTGAAAATCCGTACCTGACCATCAGTATTGCCTTGTATGCTATAACATGCAATCTTTTGGCACTGTTTATTCAATTCTTCCTCTGTCGGTTTATTCGGCTGAAAAGCGAATATGCCGTTTTGCAACGAATCCGTACAGAAGAAAAGCGCCAGTACGAAAGCAGCTGTGAAAATTCGGAGCTGATGAACCTGAAATATCACGACTTAAAGCACAAATTAACCGCACTGCAAACACGCTTGCCGGAAAAAGAAATCGAATCCATGCAGGAACTTCTGCAGGTATACGATACTACATACCACACCGGTTTGGATGTATTGGATATTATATTAAACGAAAAATGCCGCCAGGCACTGGCAAAGAAAATTTCCATTACCTGTATGGGTGACGGAAAAGCGCTGCGTTTTATGGATACGATGGACATTTACTCACTTTTTGGCAATATTTTGGAAAATGCCGTTGAAGCCGTAGAGAATATAGAGCCTGCGGAAAAACGTGTGATCAGCCTGACAATTGAACAAAGAGGTGAGATGGTTTTTATAGATGCAATGAATTATTGTGGAAATAAAAGCCTGACCTATGAGAACGGACTGCCCATCACAACAAAAACCACAGAATATGGGTACCACGGCTTTGGATTAAAAAGTATCCGCGCCATAGCAGAAAAATACAACGGCGATGTAGAAACCTCACTGACAGACGGTGTGTTTAAGGTCAACGTATACATGATGGTCAACGACAGCACAAACTAGAAGGAAAATCTTTTATATGCAAATAGTGGCACATATACCCGCAGTATGACTGATTACGGTATGCCTAAAAGCGACACCGTACGCTGTAATATATAAACGGGGCGCTGTGCAAGCCGTACCTGCTATGTCGGAATCGGCAAAAGCAGGGTAGACGGAAAATACATTTTTAGCCATTCTCTAATTCCTTGTTTTTTTCTCCTTGTGAAATCGGCTCGTTCATCATAGGCTATCTGCCGCAACAGATATGTCCTGCGGTGGGCGGGCTGATTTCCTTATATTTTTGTGCAATCAGGAGTAATTGCTTATGAATGAAACCAAAAACGGCAACGCGGTCAACCGCGCCAAACCTTATCAGCTGGTCTTGTTCCCGCTGAACAACGGTGCCACGAACGTGTATTACGTTCTGGTGCTGTCTTATATTGCGACCTTCGGCAGCAAGGTTCTGGCTTTGTCTATGATCTTTGCCTCCGTTATGGTCACGGGTATGCGTCTGTTTGACGCCGTCACCGACCCCATCATCGGTGCGCTGATGGATCGCACCAACGGCAAGTTCGGCAAGTTCCGCCCGTTCATGGTCATCGGCAACCTCATCATGGCCGTCAGCATTCTGGCGCTGTACTGCCTGACCCCGCTGATTCCCGACACGATGATGTGGGCGCGCTACGCCATGTTTGTGGCGCTGTACGCAGCGTGGGTCATCGGCTACACCTTCCAGACCAGCTGCACCCGTTCCGGGCAGACCGTTCTGACCAACGACCCCAAGCAGCGCCCGCTGTTCACGATTTTTAACACCGTCGGTTCTTTGCTGGGTATGGGCGCGATGCAGTTCTTCGCCCCCATTCTCGCCAAAAATTATGAGGGCGGCTACGGCTCTGCCGGGTTCTTCCGTATGCTGGCGCCTGTCGGCATCGTTATTTCTATCCTGCTCACCCTGCTGGCGGTCGTCGGCATCTGGGAGAAGGACCAGCCCAAGTACTTCGGCATCGGCGGCGAAAAGATCGAGAAGCTGAAAGTTTCCGAGTACGTTCAGATCATCAAAGAGAACAAGCCCATGCAGCGCCTGATGGTTGCCGGTGCGGGCTGCAAGCTGGCGCTTTCCATCGCCACCAACACCACCGTGCTGTGTATGCTGTACGGTTGCATGATGGGCAACTATGATGGGCTGTACCTGCCGATGATGGTGCTGGGTTACGTCTTTAGTGTCCCCTTCTTCCTGCTGACCGTCCGCACGAGCCAAAAGAAGGGCCAGAAGGCCAGCCTGATGCGCTATGTCAGCGTGGCGCTGGTGTGCTATGTCGGCGTGTTCGTCCTGCTGCTGCTCTGGAAGCAGGACAGCGCAGCCTTCAGCCTGAGCCTGCTGGGTGAGGGCGGACTGTCTATCAACCTGTACACGGTCCTGTTTATCCTGCTGTTCGGCATCGGCTACGGCGCGTACTACGCCACCGCCGATATGCCCATCCCGATGGTTGCCGACTGCTCTGACTACGAAACGTATCAGTCCGGCAAGTATATCCCCGGCATTATGGGGACGCTGTTCAGCCTGGTTGACAAGCTGGTTTCCAGCCTGTCCGCAACGGTTGTCGGCGTGGCTGTCAGCTTCATCGGTCTCGAGAGCCTGCCCACCCAGTATGACCCCTACACCCCCGGCATGAACGTGGTCGTCATCGTCCTGTTCTGCGTCATCCCGATGGTCGCCTGGGCGGCCACGCTCATCGCCATGAAGGGCTACAGCCTGACCGGCGAGAAGATGAAGGAGATCCAGGCCGTCAACGCCTGCCGCCGCGACGCCGTGGCAAACGGCATGAGCATGGAAGATGCTATGCGAAATTATGTAAAAATGGAGGATGTTCCTGACAGCTATAAATAATGGTGAAAAGATTTCACTTTATGAGCGTCGCAGGCGGTTGATTACGGTTTTGTATGAGAGGCAGAATGATACCATTGGTAATCTCGCTTTTGAATTTTCCGTAAGCTCACATACCATCCGAAATGATATTCGGGTATTAGAATTGGAATATCCAATTTATACAAAGATGGGAGCGGGTGGCGGTGTGTTCATTCTGGATTCGAGCCGCTTGCAACAGCGATGGTTGACGGTACGTCAACGGGAACTACTTATGGATGTATGCGGTATTTTGGACGATGAGCAAACTTTGATGATGAAATCTATTATAGGCGGGTTGTCGCCTTAAAACTATTTAACGACGGCGCGAAAATGAAATCTTATTCTTCCGCTTCGGATTGAAGCAGTGCCTCGATATCTGCAGACAGGGGAGAAGAATGTGTAATCGTTGAGCCAAAAGACCATTGCAGTTTCCACTCAAAATACTTTTCATGGGTGATTTTGCCCGTATGATATCTGTACTGCATTACGGCGTAGGTGTTAAGTAGGCAATTCAGTAAGTCGTTCTCAGACCAAAGCATGGTTGGCTGTGTGTTGAACGGAACAGTTTTTGCGTTTGTCTGAATGACAGGCACTGTAGCACTGCCTATCTCAGCTGGACGTTTGTCCAAAGGCATGGTCAATGAGCATCTGAGAACATCCGGCATATCCTCATCCAACCAAAACAGTGTTTCCATAATACCTTCCAAATTGCCGGTATCCGGCTCCAGCAGCGCGCACTCCTCGACTTGGAGTGCCGCTGCTATTTTTTTTACCATATCCTCTTTCGGAACGCGAAACCCGGATTCATATTGTGCAATACGGTTGGCGGCACCATCGGTAAAGCCAACCAGTTCGCCTAACTCGCGCTGCTTCATGTGGCGGTGCAGGCGGATTCGTTTGATTTTTTCTCCGATTTTCATGGGATGACCTCTTTAGCAATTTTATGCTGTCATTATACCACATTGGAAAGAAAAATCAACAATTTGATAACATATATGTAAAATCGTTGACAGAAATACTGCGGTGGTGTATTATCAATACAACAGATATGATGTAATAAACAAGTAAGGAGGTTTCCATATGAAATCCATGAAGTTACCCAAGAACCGCTGCGTGACGGTTTATTACTTTGAAAATTCTATTTGCAAGTAAACTTTGTTTACTTGCGCGTGGGCCGCCCATACAAAATGATTTATCATTTTTGTTGTAATGAATCAAATCTGATTCACTATTCAGAGGATGAGGCGTAAAAGTGAATCAAATCTGATTCACTCCTACATTTCGCCCAAACAAGCCCCGTGTGGGGCGGCAGCTCCGCATCGCACACGGACGCGACATCACCCGCAAAACCGCCGTTTGGCGCGTTTGTGGGGCTGTGGGGCGGCGCAAGCCGTACAACTTAACACTGGAGAGTAAAACTTACTACACACAAAATTACGATACTATGAGATAATAGATGTACACCAAACAAGAAAGGATGATGCAAATGACTTTTACGAAACTTCCGAAATCAATCACCGCAGAAGAACTCCTCTCTACGCCGCTGCCACCTGTAAAGTGGATTATCCCCGGTCTACTCCCAGCCGGATTGGCGCTGTTCGCAGGCCCCAGCAAGGCGGGCAAAAGCTGGCTGACCTTGTGGCTGTGTTTGCAGATTGCGCAGGGCAATCCTGTCTGGAATCGAGAAATAGAGCCACGCACCGTGGTTTATTTCTCGTTGGAAGATACATTTAACCGTCTGCAAAGTCGCATCTTCCAGCTGATCGACGGTGGTGATGCCCCGGAACGGCTGATTCTCCAAACGGAATGTCCGAGCATTGGGCAGGGGTTGGAAGAACAAGTCGAGGCGCTTGTCCATACATATCACGATGTTGGTCTAATTGTTATCGATACGCTTCAAAAAGTGCGTGTAAGCGATGGAAACGGTGGAATGTATGCAAACGACTACAAGGAGGCCGGTGCATTGAAAAAGCTTGCGGATAAGTATGGCATCTGCATTTTGCTGATCCATCACCTGCGCAAACAGAGCGCATCCGACCCATTTGATCAGATTTCCGGCTCCACAGGTCTTATGGGTGTGGCAGATACCAGCTGGGTCATGCAGCGCAAGCGAATGAGCCAGACTGCTGACATTTTGCTCACCGGGCGCGACATGGACGACAGGACGCTGCATTTGCGTGAGGAACACTGCGTCTGGACGTTGGAAGATGAAGAAACCGCAGAGGAACGAGAGATCAAGGCTGTGCCGGATTACTTGTGGAAAGCGGTGGAGTACATCGAAAGTGTGGGAAACTGGCAGGGAACGGCATCTGAGTTGCTTGAGGCGGCACACATTGAGGGAGTACAGCCAAATCAATTTACCTATAACATGGCGAAGTATTTCGATAAAGTATTTGAACCGAAAAACATCCGATATAAAACCCATCGAAAAAACAAGGTTCGCCTTTTGAGCTTCTATGGTGACGATGGTGACGGTGGTGACGATGATATTGACATAACTCAATTATCGGGGTGGGGTATCCCAGAAAGACCGTCACCATCGTCACCATCGTCACTCGGAGCGCTTGAGGGAAGCAAGCATGGGCGAAGTGTTGCCACAGGGCAACCCGCCGAAAAGCCTACGGGGACAGCCCCGAACCCCTGTGAGGCTGCGAGCGCATGAGAAAGCGCAGTGTTGGAATCAATGTTCGCGTCACCGTCACTGAAAAGAAAAAGGTGACGATGTTGGCGAGAAAGTGCGGCTTGTCACTCTCGGAATATTTGCGCCAGCGGGCATTAGGCTATGAACCGAGTGGACACCCGCCCACGGAGGTATTTGATGTGTTGGATAAATTGGATGAAATTGCAGAAAGCTGTCAACCGAGTGCAGGCGTTAAAATTACAGCCTGTGCAGATGAAATAAGGGACCTGATCATTGGCGGTAACTAAGATTTGGACGATTAAGGACAGTCTGCAACGCGTCCTTGATTACGCAGCCAACCCGGACAAAACCGAATACGATGCTCTTGCCCAGACGCTGCACTATGCGGAGAACGATGCCAAGACTAAGCTGAACGAGAGCGCCCAGCTCGTCACCGGCATCCATTGCAGGGTAAATCATGCGTGGGAGGATATGCGGGCGGTGCAGGAGCGCTTTGGTAAAGCAGACGGCGTGGTGACACTCCACGCTTACCAGAGTTTCCGCGAGGGGGAGGTAACCCCGGAGCAGTGCCATGAGATCGGCGTGGCGCTGGCCCACAAGGTCTGGGGCAAGCGTTTTCAAGTGCTGGTTGCTACCCACATGAACACGGATAACTTACATAATCATTTTGTGATAAATTCCGTATCCTATGTGGACGGCAAGAAGTACGAGCAGCGCCGCAGCCAGTATGCGGAATTTAGAGAAACTTCAGACAAGCTGTGCCGGGAGTACGGCTTGTCGGTGGTGGAGCAGCCCAAGGCCAAGGAACCGGCGCGGTACGCCCGGATGCGCGAAGCCATCGACCAAGCCTGTGAGGATGCCAGCACCGCCGAGGACTTTCACAGGGCACTGTATCGGCAAGGGTATATTTTCGGCAGTGACCCGAACCAAAGGTACGCGACCATCCGGGCACGGGATGGCGGACGAGCCGTGCGGCTTTATCGGCTGGGAGAAGAATACGATTTACCTGCCATAGATGACCGACTGCGCGGAAATTACCTGTTGTACGGACCAAGGCTGTATGAAATGAAGCACCCTCCCCGGCAAAACACGCCGAAACGGTATCGCCCCAAGAACCATTACACAGGAAAAGGCATCCTCCAAATTTTCTTCGAGGTATTCTTCGGGGAATCCCAGATGCACCACTTATATCTGTACTACTGTTATCAGTTAGGCATCCTTCCCAAGAAACAGCAGCCCCGCATCAATCGCCCGGAATTAGAGCGCATCTGGAAAGATACCGAGAAAATCCTTGCAGAGCATGCCTGTGTAAAAAACCACCGCTTTACATCTTTGCAGGCCATCGTGGACTACCGCAAGGGCTTATCCCGGCAGATAGATGCCCTTGCCGCACAGCGGGCGGAAATCGTCAAGCAGATGCGCCGAAAGGATGCCCCGCCGGAATTGGCAGACCAACGCATGGCGTTGACCTGTGAGATTGCCAAACTCCGCAAAGAGGATAAAATTGCGGAGGGAGCCATCAAGCGCATCCAAAGAACACACGAATCTAACCGCATAGACCGCGAGAATCAAGAACACCATACAAATCATAACCGCCGCCGAAACCGTTCTCGGCAGCGCTGACAAGGAGGTACAATGGCTTACATTAAGAAAAAATCCGAACGAAAATTCAAAATCACTGTCTGCAACGGCTATAAGGTCAATGGTCAGAAGCGAATGAAAGCGCAGACTATCACCGTGCCGTCATCTGTACCTAAGCGTGGTATCCAGCAATATGTCATGGCGGAGGCCGAGCGCATCGAGAAAAAGTTCAAGTATGGTGTCGAGGAAAGCGACCAGACCCACTTTGAACAGTACGCCGAAAACTGGCTGAAGCGGCAGCAGCCGTTCTTTAAGGCTACCACCTACGCAGGGTACAAACGCAATTTGGATATTGTTTACCCGCTGATTGGCGGTATTCCACTTGCAAGACTGTTGCCCATGACGCTTGAAGAAATGTGCGAGGAACTGC
>ULZG01020818.1_pt1 | contig 12423 bp, 10 predicted proteins | sample 1962881 | NCBI WGS metagenome assembly ULZG01 (sample SAMEA4835883, study PRJEB28245) | human gut metagenome | biome: gut microbiome; material: fecal sample | place: Denmark | collected 2008 | reverse complement strand
TGAAACTGCCCGTTACGTGAAGCTACCGCAGATTATCGACTTCACCGACAAGGACGGCAACGACCGTATGCAGGAAGAGATACAAGCCAACTACGAGCGCATCCGTCAGGAAGTCCGACAGATTGTCGAAGACGAGATAACCCGTATCAAGAATGACCCGAAGCTGTGCCATTTCCTAAAAGATAATGAGGAATAAGAGATTGCATTTCTTAGGGAATAGTATTTTTTGTATTTTTGAAGAAATATAAATAGTACGCTTATGAATGAAAGAGATTATGTTTTATGCGAAGATATAAAAGATAAAATATCTAGGAAGTTTATAGAAAACGGATGGATAACAGTTAGTGATTATGGAATACATTCTGCATTGGTAATTGATGAAAATGTATTAGAAGTATTAGAGAGTTATTGTTGGGATTTGCATCGGGGAGATGGAATGCCTGGGGTTTTTGTAAGGTATGTAAATAAGAAGCCCATAGTGAATTATGATAGATTGGGACACAATAAATGTGAAGCTTTTGTCTTTTATAGAGATGGTTATGGTACACATCCATCTTATATTGAATTATCCGAAGAATTTAGATTATATCATAATTTACATGAAAAATACATCTCAGAAGAAGAAAAGGTATATGTTGTTATGAATAATGGTTCAGAAGAAGTCGTAGCTAAACTGTCTAAACTATCATTGTACATTAAAGCTAAATATATAAAAGACTATCTTGCAATAAGGAAAATCAATTTATTGATATTTTTTGATATAGAAAATTATAGTTCTTCAACATATTCAGAGCTTAATATTATTCCTGTTAATAATCAAATAATAAAGGGAGATGATTATATCTATAATTACACGAATATGGTTGATTTTTTGAATGAAGAAAAGAAATCTTGTGGTTGGATAATGGGTAAATGCATTTTACGTTATGAACAAAAAAATGCCTATGACCTTTTTGAGCGGGATAATAATCAATATTTAGATTATATAATTGGATATGATAATAATGGAGATGAATTACTGCATACTTGCAATAAGAATTTTTTATCAAATTACTTCGTTCAAAAAGAGAATGAGCCATTAGAATTAACACCTGTTTTTTTTTCTAAAGAAGTATTGGATAAGTATTATGCCAACCCCAATAAATATACTGTTAGCGATGGTCTTATCACTTGTGATGGCTCTTGGAGTTTGAGAGTTGATAATAATTGTAAAGAGTATGTAGTTGTAATGTTGGTTGATTTAGGAACATTAAATTATAAAGAACAGTCATATTGGAAAGGATTTAATATAGCTCCACCCCATAATGGAAGTTTAAGCTATACAGCTTATCAACGTTGGATTAAAGGAGTGTGGTGTAATCCTATAAGCCCTGATTTTGTATTTAAACAGAAATACCAATCTTTTAATAAAGGATGGTATGAAAAATACGGCTGGTATTTATTCATTCCTTTAATAAATGAAGATGAACATAGATTTAAAACTTTACATTGTTTAACAACTCTAGATAACGAGCAGGATTTTGATGAACAAATTTTATCATTAGTAAAATTGTTTATAGATTCTCTAAACCAAGAAGAACTAATAAAAAACATCCATGTAGAGAAAAAAGAAGTAATTGATTTTTTGAAGAAAAAAGACGTTGAGAACTTGAAAGACATAAAAACAGGAATAGATAAGTTTGAACTATTTATTTTATCACAGCGATATTCAATCCCAAACATGTTTGATTTTTTAAGAAAATTGCAAGCATTACGTTCTTTTGATGTTGCTCACAGAAAAAGTTCTGATAAAACTAAACGAAAAAGTATAATCAATTTCTTTGGTTTAGATACAAAACATAAACAGGAAATACTAGATAATATTTTCAGAGATGCAGTAAAAACTCTTTTAACATTAGAAGATTTATTCATAAATGATAATTTAGTTAGTAAGGAATAAGATTTTTAAGTCTGATTCAAATGAAGCAATCCTTTGGGGATTGCTTTTTTTTAACCTATATGGACAATCTCAGACATCATAGGACAAATCGGGACACTCATTGCCGCCTGTCAAAATATAGTATATTTAGTCGTTACCTTTGGACGGGAATAATCCCGTAACCACTAAAATTCCAATTATTTATGGCAAACAGAATGAACCCGCCCGCAGAGGGGCAGGAAAAAGACGTGCTGCTGGTCTTGGATAAACAGCAGGGGAAAGTGAGTGCCGTTAAAGGTATCGACAACGAGGGTAATTTGCAGACCGTAGAACCGACCCAATCACATATCGGTGAGTTTATGCAGGTGGACAGGAACAGCGATGTGTTCAGCAACTTCATTTCCAATTTCTTCCGCAGGTATCAGGACACGGAGGGACTGGCTTTGTTCCGCAGCAAGGCTACGGAAGCGGAACAGGACGCAAAAACTATCGAGGACAACCACCGCAACCCCACGCCGGAGGGCGACAGACGGGCGGAAATGTTGCGAGTTCCGAATCCCGACAATAACGGGGGCAGGCAGGACTACCGTTTCGACCCGGCTAAAATCAACTGGGAGGACTTGAAGAAAGTCGGCATTACCGCCGACACTTTGAAAAACACAAAGGATTTCGACAGGGTGATGCGTGGCTACAAATCCCGCAACACCTATACTGTTTCGGGAACGGTAGGCGGTTTCTACCTTAAACCTACCGATGTCAAGCTCTCTTTCTATCAGGCAAAGGACGGGACGGTAGTGCCTAAGCTGCACGGCGTGCAAATGGATGAAAAGCTGCTTCAACGCCCGTATAACGGGCACGAATTTTCCAGGCAGGAACAAGGCAACTTGCTGGGAACTGGCAATCTGGGCGGTATTATCCAAATCAAAGACCCGAAAAACGGGGAGCAAATCCCCGTGTTCGTCAGCCGGGACAGGTACACCCATGAACTGGAGTACATGCGGGCTGACAAGTGGAAATGTCCCGATACTGTTTGTGGTGTGAAAGTAAGCCCGGAACAGAAAGCCGCTTTTGAAGCCGGGGAACTCGTCAAGATGGAAAACCTGCAATTCAAGGACGGGACGAAACGCAGTGCCTATCTTCAAGTCAGCGCAGTGGAGCGTGGCTTGGAGTTCCTGCCGAGGTCTGCCGTCCAGTTCTTGCAGCAGAGGCAGCAGCCCGCACAGCAGCAGGTCACAGGATTAAAGGACGGCAAGGGTGTGGAGTTCAACGGTCATGTGCAGCCCGGAGTACAGGGCAAATCCTCCGGCAAGGTGCAGCCGAAAGATGTTATCCCCGTTTCCGAGAGCCGGACGCAGGTAGCGGTCAATTCTGGAGGAAAGACCGATGAAGCAACCAAACAGACCAGAGAGCCGCTGAAACAGGGACAGCAGAAACCCACCGCCAAGCAGAAAGAGAAACAGGAAAAAGCACAGGACAAGAGCCTGAAAGCGGACAAGCCCAAGAAGTCCAGAAGGATGAAAATGTAGTACCTACCATTAAAAAGTGAAGAATTATGATTGCATTGATAGCGGAAAAGCCCAGCGTGGCAAAAGACATCGCCCGGATTATCGGGGCGACACAAAGGAATGACGGGTATCTGTCCGGCAACGGGTACATGGTGACATGGGCGTTCGGGCACTTGATACAGCTTGCCATGCCCGAAGCCTACGGCGTGGCAAATTATCGCAGGGAGAGCCTGCCCATACTTCCGTCCGATTTCCGGCTAATCCCCCGTCAGGTGAAAGCCGAGAAAGGCTACAAGGCAGACCCCGGCGTGTTGAAACAGTTGAAAGTGATTAAGGAGGTGTTCGACCAGTGTGACAGGATTATTGTCGCCACCGATGCCGGGCGTGAGGGGGAATTGATTTTCAGGTATATATTCCATTACCTGAACTGCCGCAAGCCTTTTGCCCGGCTGTGGATAAGCAGCCTTACCGACAAGGCTATCCGTGAGGGGATGGACAATTTGCAGCCGGGCGGACGTTACGATAACCTCTACCTCTCCGCCAAGTCCCGCAGTGAAGCCGACTGGCTGATAGGGATAAACGCCACCCAAGCGTTGAGCGTAGCCGCCGGACAGGGCGTGTTCTCGTTGGGCAGGGTGCAGACACCCACGCTCGTGATGATATGCAGCCGTTTTTTGGAGAACAGGAATTTTGTCCCGACCAAGTTCTGGCAGCTCAAAGCTGCGACCGCCAGCGGGGGAATAGGTTTCACCGCCCAATCGACCGACAAGTGGGAACAGCAGTCCGATGCCATAGCCGCCCTGCAACGGGTAAAGGATGCCGGGCAGCTTGTGGTGAAGTCTGTTGAGAGGAAAGAAACCAGCCAAGAACCGCCCCTTTTGTACGACCTTACCACATTGCAAAAGGAAGCGAACACGAAGCTGGATTTTTCAGCGGACAAGACGCTTTCGATAGCGCAAAGCCTGTACGAGAAGAAAGTGATGTCCTATCCGAGAACTGGGAGCCGTTATATTTCGGAGGATGTTTTCGAGGAAATGCCGAAACGCATCGCACTGTTGGGACAATACCACCGCTTTGCCGGATATGCCGCCAGCTTGAACAGCAACACACTGAACCGTCGCAGCGTGAATGACGGCAAGGTAACCGACCACCATGCCTTAATCGTTACCGAGAACCTGCCCGATGAACTTTCCGAAGATGAAAGGGCGGTCTATGAACTGGTAGCCGGGCGTATGCTGGAAGCCTTTTCGGACAAATGCGTGAAAGACGTTACCACCGCTATATTGTCCGCCGGAAATACCGATTTCACCGTAAAAGGGGCGATAATGAAAGAAGCCGGATGGCGGGCTGTGTTCAACGAACAGGATGCAGGCGAGGACGGAGAAGCTGCCGGACTGCCACAGCTTCAGGAGGGAGAAACCTTGTCGCTCTCCGGCGTGGATCTGCTCGAAAAGCAGACCAAGCCGAAGCCGCTGCATACGGAAAGCAGCCTGCTTGCCGCAATGGAAAATGCGGGCAGGGAACTGGAGGATGCCGAGTTGAAAGCCAGCCTGAAAGATGCCGGGATAGGTACGCCAGCCACCCGTGCGGCGATTATAGAAACATTGTTCGCACGCCAGTATATCGTGCGTGAGAAAAGGAATATTATACCCACAGAAAAGGGACTTGCCGTTTATGGGATTGTCAAGGACAAGAAGATTGCCGATGTCGAAATGACGGGTATGTGGGAAACCGCCCTTGCCAAGATAGAAGCGGGCTGCATGGATGCCGACACATTCAGGAAAGGCATCGAGGTCTATGCCGCCCAAATCACGGCGGAACTGCTTTCCGTACAACTGTCCATTGCCGGAGGTGAAACCTGTCCCTGTCCGAAATGTGGCAGCGGACGCATCCTGTTCTACCCGAAAGTGGCGAAATGTTCCAACGTGGACTGTACGCTTACCATATTCCGTAACAAGTGCGACAAGCAACTGACCGACAAGCAGGTTGTCGAACTGGTGACGAAGCGGAAGACCGGGTTAATCAAGGGCTTCAAGGGAAAGAACGGCAAGGTTTTCGATGCTTCGCTGGTACTGGACGAACAGTTCAATGTCGCTTTTTCATTCCCTGAAAAGAAAGGAAAGCCGAAGAAATGACTTATCTTTACCGCTGAAATTTCATTGTGATGGGTTTTAAGGCTTATGATAATTGAAATTTTAGTGGTTGCGCCCGGAGGGAAACCGGGCGCATTTTTTATATGTCCCCGTCAAGCAAGTAGGTCGAACGGACAATTCCGTTTCCTAATACGTTACTTTCCGACAACTTCCACTGCGAGCCGAATGTTTCCCCGACAAAGCCGATGCCTTTGCCTACCATGACGGGAACGGTATAGATTGTCAGACTGTCCAGCAGTCCGGCTTTTACCAGCGAGGTAATCAGTTTTCCGCCACCCACCACCAGTATGTCATGCGTTTGTTTCAATTCATAAACCTTTTGCAGCGGTTCTTCGGTCAGAAACTCCACCCCATAGTCCGGCGTTACGTTGGTGTCGTAGTGTGACACCACAAAAGACCGCTTGCTTTTGTGCGGCCATCCGCCCCAGTGTTCAAAGATGTAGTTGTAGGTGTTCGCTCCCATGAGCAGGCAATCCGCTTCCAAGTATTGCTTGCCAACGATGTTTTTTATTTCACGGGGTAACCAGTCCAATTCCTTGTCTAAGGTGGCTGTATGTCCGTCAAGAGATACGGCGATGTGCGCTTTTATTTGTTTCATACTATCAGGTATTTAACAGTTTAATATTCGTATTCAACTGTCCGCCAGTACCCCAAAAAAGAAGCGTGGTTCTTACACTGCTTCAATGCGAGGTACTGGCATACCCAAATGTGGAAACAGGCAAGACCACGCTATGACAAAGCATAGCATATCCTGCGCTGAATATCCCCACATTTTGAAAAGTGCCAGTTTTCGCATCGGGACGTTCGGCGGAACGCTAATTTTCAATATTATATATATAAAGACGAAATCACAATCAAAGCTGTTCAATCGCCGTTATTCTCTTGTACTACTTTTGCAAATGTAGTGAAAATCATTGAGAAATCATGGCATATAATAAAAAATCCTGCCGTGTTATCACAACAGGGCAGGAAACGACTAATTGAATGATGACAAAAAACACTGTCTAATCAGTGCGCTCACGAATAAGCCTGTGTATGTCGCTTGCCCGATAGTAATATTTTCCGTCCAACAGGAGATAGGGTAATATGCCTTTCTTCCGGTAACGCTGCAAGGTCTTGACGCTCACTTTAAGCATAAAGCACAAGTCCTGATTGTCGAGCAACTTTTCACCGTTCAGGCAGTTGTGGCTGTTCATCAGACGGTCTATCTTTTTATCCTGCATGTCGAGCCTGTCCATGATACGCTCCATCCATGCCACGAAGTTGTCATTGTCTATATACATAAGCTACCCCGATTGAAATTAAATGAGACCTATCATAAAATAACTCTGGTTTGCCGGGTCTTTCAGGATGATTTCCCTCTCCCGCATGAAGCGGATATAGCTTTTGGCTGTCCGCTCCTTGATGTCCAGCACCTGTTGCAACTGTTCGCAAAGGTCTATGTAGGTGATGTGCGTCTGCCTGCCGAAAATATCACGGGCAACGCCCACCAGTTCCCTTTCCTTGCGCTTCTCCTTTTCCTCACGGGGTTTCTCGCCCCGGTACGTGTGCATCCCGGCTTCCTTGTCCCAAGCGAACAGCATCAGCGGCACGTCCAGCGGGCTTCCGTCCCTCACTTTAAGGGCTTTCACTACCGACTGCGTGGGTTCTTCGTCTTTCTCGATGGAAAGGATGGTCGCCGCCTTGCGTTGCAGTTCGCTGCCCAGATGCCCACGCAGCTTCAAGCCGTTGGGGACAAAGTGCAACACGCACAAGATGCAGGTGTTGTAGATGCCAGCCAGCCGATAGAGTTCGTCTATCACCGCCACGCTTTCCGCTTCATCGTTGGCACTCTTTACAAGGTCGGCGATGCCGTCAATGACCACCAGTTGGATGCCGCCGTATTGGTAATAATACTTGTCCATGCTCTGCACGATGGCGTTCAGGCGTTCTTTCCGGGACATCCCCGTCAGGCAGAAGGCTTTCAGTTCGTCCGGCTTGCCCGGTTGTCTGGCTCGTACTAACAGGTTGCTCACGTTCTTGAACAGTTGCACTTCCGACTGTTCGGTGTCATACAGCAAGACCGCCTTGTGCCTGCCATTGGGCGTTACATGGATGCCGAGCGTGTCAATCTCCGCATCCGCCGGGCATACGCAGCCCGACACGATGGCGGCTACATAGTTGCTTTTGCCCGTTCCCTCGCCGCCCGTGATGCCGAACAGGTTGCCTTGCGTACCCAGCGGGACATCGCCCGCCGAGATGATCACTTGCGCTTTAGCAGGCGGGTTGTTGAAATCTATCTCGCACGATTTAAGCATAATCAATGTGTCGCTATACAGGTTGTCTAAAAATTCGATAAACAGTTTCAGGAAATCTTCACGGGTATTCCCGGTTTTGAAGTAGTCGGAAATATCCTTTTCCTCTTTCGTGCCGGGCAGCGGAAGCAACAGGCGTTTCACGCCAAATTCCGCCAATGCCTTTTCCTGCTTGCAGGCACTTTCCCTACCCGTCTTGTCCGTGTCATAGAGCAGGACAATGTGCTTGAAACGGAACGTCAGCCTGAAAATCAGGTTTGCCGGAATAGTTACCGTCTCGCTGTTGAAACAGATGGCGTGGAAACCGTGCGCCGCCAGCGAAAGCACGTCTTTCTCGCCGCTCGTGATGAATAATGTATCGCCTTTGGCGGGCAGTTGCTCCAGCCCGAAGCAATAGCTCTCGCCGAAGCTGCCGCCGTAGAGGAAACGGGGCGTGGAGAACGGTCGGTACAGCTTGACATGCCGCTTGCCCTTGTAGCCGAACATGGGTTCCGCCGCCGATGACGTGTAGGCGTAGGGTTTTCCCTCCGCCGTTTCGCTGTGGTATTCCCGGAGCGAGCAGACCTTGTACCGTTCCAGCAGTTCAGGCGTGATGCCGTATTGCCGCCAGTATTCCAATTCGGCGAGGGTGAACTTCTGTTCCCGGAACTGGTAGGGCTTAGCGGGCTTTTCGGGTGTGTCCTCCCTCTTGACCGTTGCAATCCGGTGATTAGCCGTTGGTGGGACAGCCGCCGGGATTCCCGAAGCCAGCCCCAATCCCAAGTCCCGGTCGATGGTTTCCAGTATCTCGATGAAGTCTAAAGCCCGGTTACAGTCCAGCCCTTTCAGTTGCCCCACGAGGAAAAAGCAGTCGCCGCTGTAATTGTCGTTGCCGAAATCTTTCATCTTGTACATACCACTATGGCGGTCAAAGTAGATGTTGCAGGATGCCTTGCTGTCTTCATACAACGGATTGAGAAAGTTCCTACCGATGCGCCAGTTACCGGACAGGTAGTGTTTGAACACCGACAAGCCGTTATTTGTCTTGCTTAGTATTTCTTCTTTCCTTAGCATACAATTCATGATTGGTTATCAGGTTACGCATACATTCGTCATTGCTCTTTATCAGCCGTTCTTCCAGCAGACGTTTCAGTTCGCCTATCTTGTAATAACACCGTCCTCCTATGTTAGAGAAAGCGACTACACCTTTTGCACGCAAACGTTGCAATGTACGGTCGCTGATTTGGAGGAATGTGCAGACCTCGTAACTGTCCACCCAGATTTCATCCTCGTTTTTCGTGTCCTCCTGTGAAAATACATAATTGGCTATCACATCTATCTTAGCCACTATCTCCTTATAGGCTTTTGATTCAATCGTAATCACATCCATATTGTTAACTAATTGATTTTGCTGCAAAGTTCGGGATATGAAAATGATTAAAAGTCATGGTTCATACCGTCATGGTAAAAATATTTTTCGGTTGTTTTCAAGTGTTTTTCAGATAGTTTTATTATGTATTGAGAATAAAAAAAGTCCTTTTTTAGACTGTTTCAGTAAAAATAAAAAATACCGTGTCGGTATGAACACGGTATTTTGCTAATTAAAAAGCACTTATTTATTTTGCATCATCTTCATTCATTCTCTTTGTCAGATTCTCAATCAGCTTGTTCAAATAAGAAGTTCTGTTTTTTCGCTCTTTCATAGCAATATACGCATCATAATAATCACCCAAATCAATGTTGAATACGAAACTAAGGTATTCCATAAATTCCTTTATTTCTATGTTACCATGATTTATATCACCGGAAGAAACAAGCGCATAACCCAATTCTATCAAGGTATTTTTCTTTCCGGTAAAACACACAGAGTTAAATTTAGAACTTCTTCCTGTTTTGTATTCAGCATTGTTTAATTTAACCATCCTGTCCTCTAAATAAACTTTCAAATACTTGTTGCAAAGTATTTTTGCGACCTTATAATCATATCCGGTTGAAAATAACGGGTCTGCATCATATTGGAAACTTTCAAAACTTGGCAGTATTGAAGTTCCTATTGGTTTTCGAGTAAAATAAAAATTATCCAATTGTGTTGATTGTGAACGTATATACTGATAAAACTCTATATTGTTGCGGAAGAAATACGTCAGTTTATCCAATTCTGCACTCAAATATTCCCGGATGCAGTCATTACTACCATCTGGGCATTTCAATTCTATATGGTACACCTTATTAAAATATATATACTTGCTAAGAATTTCCGGTTTCAATTCTTTGAAAAAACATATTTCATCTTCTACACTCGGAAATGAATAGCTAATAATCATTTCTCTTAGTTGTTCGTACATAGGTGCAATGAACCTTACCATATATAAGGCATTATCCATTGCAGAATCGACACCACAATCCCTTAATTGGATTTCAGCGTCAATTTTAGCCAGTATTTCTTCCGCAAATCTTTTCATGCTACATATTATCAACCATTTGTAACAACCCGTCTATATCACCTTTCCCAATATAACGCAAGCATCGCTGTATCTTCTTAGCAGACCAATCCCACCATTTCAGCGTTTCGAGCTTCTGTATCACTTCTTCATCGAAACGCTTTCTTATCGGTCTGGCAGGAACACCGCCAACTATCGTATAAGGTGGTACATCTTTCGTAACAACGGCACGGGAGCCTATGATTGCCCCGTTGCCGATGTGAACGCCAGCCATAATCAATGCTTCATAGCCTATCCATACATCGTTACCTATCACGATGTCGCCTTTGTTATCCCAAGCCGTTACCACATCCGATTTCTCCAAATCCCAGTCCTCATAAAAAAGCGGGAAAGTATATGTGGATAAGGATTTCAAGGTATGGTTGGCACAGTTGAACAGAAATTTCACACCGCAGGCAATGGAACAAAACTTGCCAATTATCAGCCGCTCATGGTTAATAGGATAATGATAAAGCACATTGTTCCGCTCGAAAAGTAACGGGTCGGACACGAAATCATTGTAGATGGTGTAGTCGCCCACTTCGATAGACGGGTCTTTTACAACCGCATTCAGGTACACAGTCTGCGTGTCGCCTGTGCGTGGATATATCTTTTTCATCATGACATTCAGTTTTTAATAGTGTTTATATTTAAGATAAATAACAGATTGCACCCCAAGTCCAATCACGAACAGGTATTCTACCGTCCAATAAACGGCAAGAGGTACATCCCAATGGCTCAATCCCCACAGGTAGAGCAGATAGGCAACAATGGTTGTCGCCTGAAAGATGAAAGCTGTTCGTGTTGCTCCTGTTCCTGTTACAGCATTCATATAGACATAACCGGGTAAGGCAAAGATGTAGTTAAGCAACATGACCACAAACGGCAACCATGCAGTTTGCACGATATTCGAATTATCTGTATAGACACTGACAACAGACTGATGGAATACCAACGCAAGCGTAATCAGCGGTAAGCCGACAGCATAGCCTAATCGGATTACCCTACTGCATAACTGAAACACTTGTTCTCTTTCGTTTGCTCCAATCAGATTACTTACCAACGAGCCAGTTGTGGCGGCAAACGAACTGACAATGACAAAGAACAGGGCAGATATGCTTCGGAGAATGTTTGCTACTGCCAGTTGCAATTCTCCCAAATGTTCTATTGCTACGAAAAACAGAAACCAAGGGGCTACGCTGATAAACGAATGGAACATGCTCCAAACGGATACACGACAAACATGGAGTAATACACCTTTGTCGAAGCTCCAAGACAAGCCATAAAGCCTTTTATCCATTTTACGTGAAACATGGATTGCCAGCACTGCCAACGAACATGCTTCGGAAAAAGACGATGCGATGGCTGCACCTGCTATTCCCATGTCCCAATGGAATATGAGCAGCCAATTACTTGGAATGTTCACTAATACGGCTGTCAGAGCCGCCATGTTCAAGGCTTTTGTATAGGTAATACCGACCATGAACGAGCGTAAGGCAAGGAATGGAAAGGAGAACAACAGTCCCCAAATTCGTCCGTCCAAATAATCAATCACAGCATGATAGACTTCCGCAGAAGCAATCAGCTTACTTAGAATAATCGGGGAAAACAGTTTGGAGAACAAATACAAAAAGACAGCAAGTCCCGACAGGAAAAACAATCCTTGAAAAAATGTCTTCCCTGTTTCGGAATAATGCTGCTCGCCATTACGCCGTGCGATAACGACCTGTAAGCCCAAACTGAAACCGAAGCCAAGCATATAGATAGCTAGATACCAAACCCCAGCAAGGGCGGATGCACCCAGTTCTATTTCTCCTACATGCCCCAAGAAAATAGCATCGGTGATATTGATAAGTTGTTCGATAAGGATGCTCATCATTACGGGAAAATTGATGAGCCAAATATTCTTATATGTATAGTTCATTGTTCAACTTGATATGATGCGACAAGTCCTGCTGCACAAGGCGGCATGACACATCGCATAATTATGAATTTGGAATAATGGCAAAACAAGAAGGGACAAACCAATTATAAGCCTGTCCGTTGTTGAATAGCGTAAGCACTCAATTTAGGGCATCCCCCTTTGAAAGGGCA
>ULZG01040050.1_pt1 | contig 12580 bp, 8 predicted proteins | sample 1962881 | NCBI WGS metagenome assembly ULZG01 (sample SAMEA4835883, study PRJEB28245) | human gut metagenome | biome: gut microbiome; material: fecal sample | place: Denmark | collected 2008 | reverse complement strand
TCCAGCTTTTGGCTGGTGCCGCTTTTGCCGCCCACACGGTAGCCGGGCACCGCCGCCCGGGTGCCGGTGCCTTTGGTGACCACCCCCTCCATCAGCTTGCACATCGTGGCGCTGGTTTCAGCCGAAATGACCTGCCGCTTCACTGTAGGTTCTACCTCTTTTATTATTGTACCGTCCGGGGCGGTAATGCGCTGTACAACATAGGGCTGCATCAGCCGCCCGCCGTTGACCACAGCACACACCGCTGTAAGCATCTGCAGATAGCTGACCTTGCTGCTTTGGCCGAAGGAACAGGATGCCAGTTCCACCGGACCCATCCTGCAGCAAAAACAGGATAAGGCCCCCGGCGGTTTGCCGAGGGCCTTACCCTGTTTGCAAGAAAGAAACGATAGAAAAAAGAGAAGAAATCCGGGTCATCACCGCGATACGGCACGGCCCTTATATCAGACGGACGGGGAATCCGCCGGATCCTGGGTTGCATCCTCCGGAGCGGCTTCTGCGGGCAGGCGGCCGTACAGCTCCATCAGATGGTTGAGCTTTTGCGCCAGCGCCGGGGTGAAAGCACCCGGCAGTGCGCGCCAGCACCAGTTGCCGCCCAAGGTGGACGGCGTGTTCATGCGGGATTCATGCCCCAGACCCAGCACATCCTGTGCCTGCACTACGGCCAGATCGGCCGTGCTGGCCCAGACACCGCGCATCATACCCCAGTGGTAACCTTCCTTTTTGGTCAGATTCAGGTACTCTACGGCACGGTCGGTGTCGGTCTTATCGGCGGTGGCAAACCAGCCCTGTACAGGCTCGTTGTCATGGGTGCCGGTGTAGGCCACGCAGTTGGTGGGATAGCTGTGGGGGCGGTAGTCGCCGCCGTCGCGGCTATCAAAGGCGAATTCCAGCACTTTCATGCCGGGGTACTCGCACTTGGCCAGCAACTCGCGCACATCGTCGGTCAGGAAACCCAGGTCCTCGGCAATGATGCGGGGGCTGCCCAGTTCCTTTTTAACGGCGGCAAACAGGCTGTAGCCTGGGCCGGTGCGCCAGCGGCCATGCTCGGCGGTCTTATCGCCGTAAGGGATGGCGTAGTACCCGGCGAAGCCGCGGAAGTGATCGATGCGCAGGAGATCGTAGATGCTGCACAAGTGGCGGATGCGGCGCACCCACCAGCGGTAGCCGGTGGCGGCCATGGCGTCCCAGTCAAACAGCGGGTTGCCCCACAGCTGGCCGGTGGCGGAGAAACCATCCGGCGGGCAGCCGGCCACCTCGATAGGCAGCAGGTTTTCGTCCAGCTGGAACTCCTGCGGGCTGCTCCAGACATCCACACTGTCCGCCGCTACGTAGATGGGCAGGTCGCCGATGATCTCGACGCCCCGGGCATTGGCGTAGGCTTTCAGTTTTTTCCACTGGGTGTAGAAGAGATACTGCACAGCCTGCCAGAAATCGATGCTCGCCTTATGATAGCGGCGGGCCTTATCCAGCTCGGCCGGTTTGCGCAGGCGCAGCGGGCGTTCCCACTCCAGCCAGGACTTACCGCCGTGGGCATCTTTCAGTGCCATGAACAGGGCGTAGTCCGGCAGCCAGAAGGCGTTGTCCGCCAAAAACTGCTCGTAATCCTCTGGGGGGTTGGCCAGCAGACGGGCGCAGGCGCGGCGCAGGACGGGGTAGCGCTTCTCGTACAGTACACCATAGTTGATGCAGTCGGGCGCGCTCTCCCAATCGATTGTGCGGTACTCCTCGGGCGTAAGCAGCCCGGCCTCAGCCAGCTGGTCAAGATCGATAAAGTAGGGGTTGCCCGCGAAGGTGGAGAAGGATTGATAGGGGCTGTCGCCGTAGCTGGTGGGACAAACCGGCAAAATCTGCCAGTAATGCTGCCCTGCCGCATGCAGGAAGTCCACAAATTCACGGGCCGCAGCCCCCATGGTACCGATACCGCCGGGGGACGGCAGGCTGGAAATCGGCAGTAAAATACCGCTGGTTCTCATAAAATACTGACCTCTTTCTAATGGAATATACTTTCTGGCCCTCTATCAACCCTTAACCGCACCGGCCACAACACCGTCGATGATGTACTTCTGGCAGGCCAGGTACAGCACAATGACGGGGATGACCGTGATCATAATGCAGGCCATCATGGGGGCCATCTCGACCTTGCCGTAACTGCCGCGGAAATACTGGATGGCCATGGGAATGGTACGATACTGCTTGATGTCCAGCACCAGGGTGGGCAGCAGGTAGTCGTTCCAGACCCACATGGTTTCCAGGATGGCAGTAGAGATCATCGTCGGCTTCAGGATGGGGCAAACCACTTTGAAGAAGATCTGCAGCGGGTTGCAGCCGTCGATCATGGCGGCTTCCTCAATGGCGATGGGCATCGACTTGACAAAGCCGGTGAACATGAACACCGCCAGACCAGCGCCGAAGCCCAGATAGATGATGCAGATGTTGTAGGGGTTGTTGAGTTTGAGGGTATCTGCCGTTTTGGCCAGGGTGAACATGACCATCTGGAACGGCACGATCATGCTGAAGACGCACAGGTAATACATGCCCTTGGAGAGCACGCCCTGCACGCGGGTGATGTACCATGCGCACATCGAGCAGCAGAGCAAAATCAGCGCGACGGAGGAGATCGTGATGATGAAGCTGTACCACAGCGAGGAGAGGAAGTCCATCTCCGCGATACCGTAGATGTAGTTCTTCAGGCCCACGAAGGTCTCGGCGGTGGGCAGCTCGAAGGCGTGAGTGGTGGTGATGGCACGCTCGGTCTTGAGCGAGTTCATCAAAATCATGAACACCGGGTACATCCAGAGGATGCAGACGATGGTAAGCACGACCGACAGCACCGAGTTGATGCGGCGATCCTTAGCAGTCTTGCCCATTATTGCTGCACCTCCTTAGAGCGGGTGAAATGGAGCTGGATCAGAGAGAAAACGACCACGAAGAGGAAAAAGACCACAGCCTTGGCCTGGCCGATGCCCTTCCACTGGGGTCCCGAGCGGGCGTAGAACGTATCATAAATGTTGTACGCCAGCATCATGGACTGCTTGGCCGGTTCGCCAGCCGTCAGAGAGAGGTTCTGGTCGAACAGCTTGAAGGAGTTGGTCAGCGTCAGGAAGGTGCAGATCGTCACGCTGGGCATGACCATGGGAACCTTGATCTTAAGGAGGATCTGGCGGGAGGTAGCGCCGTCGATGCGGGCCGCTTCGATCAGATCGGTGGGCACGTTCTGCAAACCGGCAATGTAGATGATCATCATGTAGCCGATCTGCTGCCAGCACATCAGGATGATGAGGCCCCAGAAGCCGTAGGTGGCGTTCAGCGCGAGCAGCGGCTTGCCCAGGGCAGAAAGGATGCCGTTGAGCAAAATCTGCCAGATGTAGCCCAGCACGATACCGCCGATCAGGTTCGGCAGGAAGAAGATCGTGCGGAAGGCGTTGGTGCCGCGCATGCCGCGGGTAAGCAGCAGTGCGATGCTGAAAGCCAGCACATTGATAAGCACGGTGGACACGATGGTAAAGACCGCCGTGAACCAGAACGCATGGGTGAAGGTATCATCAATCCAGATCATTTTGTAGTTGCTAAGGCCAGCGAACTGCACGTTTTTAACGGTAGTGAACTTGCAGAAGGACAGCCCCGTACCCCAGATGAAAGGCCACACAAAGCCGATGATAAAGGCGATCAGCGTTGGCAGCACAAAGACGGGCCAGTAGCGTTTTATGGCTTTTTCCATAGGAAAGCCCCCTTTTCAGATTCTCTTTCTTGCTTCGTTTCGTTAAAAAAAGCGGGGCGGGCGATTTCCGCCCGCCCCACAGGTATTGCGTTTTAGGTTTATTGGGATTATGCAGCAGCGTTCAAAGCAGCCTCGCTTGCCCAGCCATCCACGAAGGCGGTGACAACATCATCCCAGCTGCCGGTACCGGCGGCGTAAGCGGTCAGAGCAGAACCAACGCCGTTCTTCCAGTTTTCGGAAGGCATGGTGGAGAAGTTCCAGGCCACGGGGGTCTTGCCCTCAGCGGTCATTTCATTGTCGACCTTGACGAAGAGGTTCGGGGACTCAGCAGCGGCCTTGAAGGGGATAACAAAGCCCATGTCGTCGGCCATAGCCTTGGTGCCTTCGTCAGAAGAAACACACCAGTAGATGAAGTCCAGAGTAGCGTTGATGTCGTCCTCGCTGGCTTCCTTGTTGACGCACCAGTAGTTCTCGGTGCCGGTGCACAGGCCCTGGTTGGCTTCGTCGCCGACGCCAATGTAGATGGGCATCATGGTCAGGTCGTCATCGGTGAAGGGCTTGCCATCGCCGACCAGGTTGTTGTACTCCCAAGAACCATTCTGGAAGAAGACGGCCTCGTTGTTCAGGAACTCGTTGCGGCTGTCGTCGCCGGTCTTGCCAGCCAGCTCAGCGGGATCGCAGGTGGAGTTGTTGATGTACAGATCAAAGATGTCTTTGTAGTTGTCGAGGTAGGTGCCCTTGATGGCGTCGGTGTTATTGATGCCGTCTGCCTGATACTCGAAGTAGATGGGCAGGTTGGCCAAGTGGGTCTTGAAGCGCCAGTCAGAAGAACCATCCATGCCGGCGGAGGTGAATGCAGCGAAGCCAAGCTCGTCCTTGCGGGCGGTGATGTCCTCGGCAACCTTCTTCAGGTCGGCAAAGCTCTTGATGTCGTCCACGCTGTAACCAGCCTTTTCCAGCAGGGTCTTGTTGGTGATCAGACCGTAGCTCTCGATAACGTAGCCGATGCCCAGGGTGGCGTCGCCGTCCTTCAGGGCGTAGGAATCGCTGGTCAGCTCACCGGCGATCTTGGAGCCGGACAGGTCGTAGCAGTAGTCCTTCCAGCTGGCCAGGCCGACAGGGCCGTTGACCTGGAACAGAGTGGGCGCATCGCTCTTGGCCATCTCGCTCATCAGGGTGGTCTCGTACTGGCCGGAAGCAGCGGTCACAACGGTGACGGGAACGCCGGTCTCCTCGGTGTACTTGGCAGCCAAATCCTGCCATGCTTCATCCTGCTCGGGCTTGAAGTTCAGGTAGTAGACCTTGCCGGCTGCATTAGCAGTAGCAGCGGTAGAGGTGGAGTCAGCAGCGGGTGCGGTGCTGTCAGCTGCGGAAGAAGCGGCTGCGGAAGAAGCGCTGCTGCCACAGCCTGCCAGCAGGCCGAGGGCCATGGCGGAGGCCAGGCTCAACGAAAGGGTCTTTTTTGCATTCATGGTCGTTTTCCTCCTTAAGAAAACAAGTTAGATCCAAGTGAGTGAATTCGTTTGCGCAACTCGAATACATTTTCCGTTCGGATTGCCTATATTATACACGGCATTTTTTCAAAAATCAACCCGTTTTTGTCTACATTGCCCAAGTTTGTAAGTTGTTATGAAACTAGCGCGCCACAATTGTGCACATTTACTCCATATTTGCGCATTTTATGTCATAGACCATTGCGCAAGTTGCGCGTGCGGCAGGTTTCGACAGGTACAAAATTCCCGGAGCAGCCGAGATCGATGCTGTTCCGGAGCGGAAAAAGGGTCTATAATGTTTTATATAATTCCAATAATTGTGCTCCAATACGGGGTAATGCCCGCTCCTCTGCGGTTTGGCGGGCGGCTGCGGCAGTATCGGGGAGTTTGTGCTGCAAAAGTGCCTGCAAGCGGGTGGGCAGGTCCTGCGTGGTGCGGTAGGTGTGGACGTTTACGCTGTCCCGCAGCCAGCCGCGATAGGCCGGGATGTCCCGCACCAGCGTAGGTGTTGCGCAGGCCAGGGCTTCTAATATCACGATGCCCTCGGTCTCCTCATAGCTGCAAAACAAAAAGGCGTCCGCCCCGCAGTAGGCCGTGCGCAGCTCTGCCTGGGAGAGAAAGCCCGGAAACCGCAGGTTTTCCGGTGCATCCGCCATGGCGGCTTTGACGTTATGCGGCACAAGGTGCGGGTCGGTGTAGCCGAACCACAAGAACTGCACCTGCGGCATTTTGCGAGCCAGCGCAATAAAATCCAGTATCCCTTTGCGTTGCATATAATGCCCTACGCTGATGACCACGGGCTTATCCGCCGCCAGGCGGTACTTTTCCCGCAGGATGGACCGGCTGGCGGGGTTGGGGGCAAAAAACCGGGTATCCACGCCGTTGGAAAGCGGCACGATGGTCGGGCGCAAACGGTAACCTGCCAGTTCTTTGGCTGAGTAGGGCGTGGGTGTAATGATGAGGTCCGCCTGGTTATAGCACAGCCGCAGCCATTGTTTGAAAAGCGGCGCCAGCAAGTTGGAGCCGGTGAAGGAGTTGCGGAAGTCCTTCTCGGTAGAATGGCCGTACCAGATGACCTTTTGCCCCCGGCGGCGGGCATGGCGTGCCGCCCAAAGTGATACCGGCAGCACGGTGTTGATGTGTACCACCTCGGCACGACAGTCCCAATCGGTGACGACGTGTACGCCGACGCTTTCCAGCGCCGCCCGCTGGTGTTTGGCTGCCTGCCCTACCCCGCTTTTGCTGACCAGCGCCAGCGAGCCGCTGTAAATATGTACGGTGCGCATGGCGTTCACCTCCAAAGACCCAGCAAATTTTGCGCAACTACGGTCAGGCCCAGACTGTACAGCGCAATGGACGCCGGTTTGCACAGCAGGATGATGGCCGCGTACAGCCGCCAGCCGATGCGCGTGGTGCCTGCAAGAAAGCAGAGATAATCATCCGGCGCAACCGGGATGAAAATAAGGAATGCGAACCACTTGGCAAACCGGCTGCCGCTGCCCATCCAGCGGTCATATTTTTCAATCATCTTGGCGGGGAAAACACTTTCCAGCAGCGGGCGGCCGCAGGCGCGGGCGATGGCAAACGCCGCCATCGACCCGGCGCAGATGCCGATATAGTTGTACCAGAAGCCTTTCCACACGCCGAACAGGATGACCCCGGCCAGACACCCCAGCCCGCCGGGCAGGATGGGGATGACCACCTGCACGGCCTGGAATGTGATGAACACCGCCGGACCTGCCCAGCCGAACCGGCTGATGCAGCTGGTCAGCGCTTCTTTGGAGTCAAACAGCCCGGCTTTCCAAAAGACATATGCCAGCACGGCGCAGAGCACCAGCCCCAGGATAGACGCTGCCTGGTTGATTTTTTTGATCATGCCACATTCCCCCCTGCCGCACTGCGGGCGGCGTGTTTACGGCCCAGCGCCGCCGCGTAAAGCCGCACTACGCTAAGACCGAACTGTTCCTTCGTGTAAGGCTGCACGGCGCGGCGGGCGTTTTGCCTCATGGCAGCCAGTTGGTGGCCTTTGGGCAGAGCAGCGGCACGGGCAGCCAACTCGGCAGGCGTGTGGTAGGCCCAGCCGGTCTCCCCTTCCCGCACCAGCGCGTCCAGACAGGGGTCCGCATGGCAAAGCAGCGGCAATCCTGCGGCCATAGCCTCGATGTAGGTCAAGCCCTGGGCCTCGCTGGTGGAGGCACTGACAAATACATCCCCCAGCGCGTAGTAGCGGGGCACCTCGGCAGGCGGGACGGCCCCTACGAAAATCACGCGGTCAGCAACGCCGAGGCTTTGCGCCTGCTGTTCCAGCACGGCGCGCTCTGGGCCGTCTCCGACGATGAGCAGAACGGCGTCCGGCAAATTCTGCATAGAATCGACAAGTTCTGTTGTGTTTTTTTCCTTGGCCAGCCGTCCCAGGCTGAGCAGGACGGTCTTGTTTGCCTCTTTCGGCGGCAGGCCCAGGCGGCTGCGCAGGGCATCATCCCGGGGCACAGCAAAGCGCTGCAGGTCCAGCCCCGTGGGGATGATACGCACCGGGCAGTGCACGCCGTAGCCCGCCAACAGGCGGCTGATCTTGGGCGTGGGTGCGATGACTGCGTCGCAGTCGGCGCAGATCATGCGGGTGAACAGCGCCGCCATCTTACGCCCCATGCTGCGGCTGGGGGAAAAGTAGTGGGTGTAATCCTCGTACACCGTATGATAGGTGTGGATAAGCGGTGCGCCCGCAGCGTGCGCAATCCGGCGTGCCGGGGCAAAAGTGCTGAACTCGCACTGAGAGTGGACAACATCCGGGCGCCAGTCGATCAGATCACGGATGGCACGATTCAATGCCGGGGCGCGCATCCGGGCCCCTGGGTAGACCAGCCCGGCATCCAGTGAGCCGAGGCTGGTCACACCGTCCTTTGTATAGGTATGACTGTCGCCGGAAAGGGTCAGCACCCGCACCTCGTGTCCCTGGGCCGTCAGTGCGGCGCGCAGGGTGGCAGTGGACGTTACAACGCCGTTTATGGTAGGAACCCAGGTATCGGTCGTAAGCAGTATTTTCATGGTCGTTGCCTCCCAGTTATTGGTAATCTCTGCTTACTATAACGAGGGGCGCGTGACGTATTTTGCAGAAGATACAAAATTTACATCTTCCACCCCGCAAAAATCGTAGGGCACCAGCAGCCCCGGCATCTTGCAAATTGGGTTTGATTCGGTTATGATTGTAACGGCGCAAACGATTTCAAATTCCGACATTTACCTAAGGTACCAATAAGGAGAAAAACTATGGCAAACCCGCAGCCCTGGTGGAAAAACGCTGTGATCTACCAGATCTATCCCCGCAGCTTTCAGGACAGCAACGGCGACGGCATTGGCGACCTGGCCGGCATCATCCAGCGGCTTGGCTATCTGGAGAGCTTGGGCATCGACGCCATCTGGCTCAGCCCCGTCTACCGCAGCCCGCAGGATGACAACGGCTACGACATTTCCGACTACTGCGATATTGACCCCATGTTCGGCACGCTGGCCGACATGGACAACCTCATCACCGAAGCCAAAAAACACCACATCCGCATCATCATGGATCTGGTGCTGAACCACTCCTCGGACGAGCACCGCTGGTTCCAGGAGGCAAAGAAGAGCCGCGACAACCCCTACCACGACTATTACGTCTGGCGCGACGGCGTGGAGGGCACGCCGCCCAACAAGATGCGGGCCACCTTTGGCGGCTCGGCCTGGACCTGGGTGCCCGAGGTGGGGCAGTATTATTTCCACCAGTTTTCCATCAAACAGCCTGACCTGAACTGGGACAACCCCGCCCTGCGGCAGGAGTTGTACAAGGCCATCCGCTTTTGGATGGACAAGGGCGTGGGCGGGTTCCGGCTGGATGTCATCGACCAGATCGCCAAGGACCCTGACCTGGGAATTACCTCCAACGGCCCGATGCTGCATGCCTATATCCGGGAGCTGAACGCCAACACCTTTGGCGGCACCGATCTGGTGACCGTGGGTGAGGCCTGGGGCGCCAATGTTCGGAACGCCCCCATCTTCAGCGACCCGCGGGGCAAGGAATTCTCGATGGTGTTCCAGTTTGAGCACATCGGCCTGGACCAGATTCCCGGCAAGGCGAAGTGGGACTTGGCTCCGCTGCAGCTTTCGGCGCTGAAAGAGGTGCTGACCAAGTGGCAGGTGGGCCTGCACGGCAAAGGCTGGAACAGCCTGTTCTGGAACAACCACGACCTGCCGCGCATCGTCTCCCGCTGGGGCAACGATGGCGCTTACCGGCAGGAATCCGCCAAGATGCTGGCCACCCTGCTGCACGGCATGCAGGGCACGCCCTACATCTACCAGGGCGAGGAGTTGGGCATGACGAACGTCGCCTTCCCCACCATCGACGACTACCGCGACATTGAAACGCTGAACATGTACCGCGAGCGTACCCAGGCCGGGTACAGCGAGGCAGACATCCTGCGCTCTCTCCACGCCAAGAGCCGCGACAACGCCCGCACCCCCATGCAGTGGGACGCCACCACCAACGCGGGCTTTACCGATGGCACGCCCTGGCTGCAGGTGAACCCCAACTATACCGCCATCAATGCGGCGGACGAGGTGGCGGATGCCGGCTCGGTGTTCCACTATTACCAGGCGCTCATCCGTCTGCGCAAACAGTATCCCATTTTCAGTGAGGGCGACTTTACCCTGCTGTTTGCAGACCACCCGGCTCTGTTTGCCTACCAGCGCCGCCTGGATGACCAGGTGATGACCGTGCTGTGCAATTTCTACGAGGAGCCGCTCACCCTGCCCGCCGACGCAGTGGCTCCCTTGCCGTTGGATACCCTGCTGCTGGGCAACTATGACACCCCCGCGGATGCGGCACATTTCCGCCCGTATGAGGCACGTATTTATTTGAACAACGCTGAATAAATTTAGGCATCCATAGAAAATGCCGCCCGGCCTGAAGAGAATTTCAGGCCGGGCGGCTTTGTTTATTATTGAATAATGGGGCAAAATCAGGTCTGTGTCGAGGTGCGCAGGCCCACCTGGTAGCCAAGCAGGGCGCCGGTCTCGACGGGCTGGCGGCGGGTGACGGCCAACAATTGCTGTGCAGCGCGTTTGCCCAGCAGTTCGGGGTCGAAAGACACCGCCGTAATCTGCGGCGTGCAATCCAGCAGGGCCTCGCCGTCATACAGCGAAGCAATACGGATGTCATTGGGCACTTTCAGACCCATCTGGCGCACGGTGTTCAGTGCCAGCATGGCCACGTGGTCGTCCATGCACAGCAGGCAGTCTGCCTTGCGTGCCACAGCCTGTTGGATGGCGTCGATGCGCAGATCGTCGGTCTCCAACTCCAAAAAAAGCAGGGTTTCATCGATCTTACAACGGCTGTGCTCGTGCGCCTGGCGGAAGCCCTCGAGACGGGTCTGATTGACGGTGTACAGCATGGAACCGCCCAACAGGGCGATGCGGTGCAGACCTTTCATCAGCAGCAGGTTGGTCATCTCACGGCAGCCGCCCACCTGGTCGTGGTCGACGTAAAGCACCGTGGGGTCGGCCGGGCGGCCGATGGCGATAAAGGGCAGTTTGCTTTGCTGCAGCAACGGGATCAGGGGGTCACGCTCCAGCGAGCGGGCCAGGATGACGCCATCGATCTTGTGGTTGACCAGCAGGCGCTGCATGGGCTGGGACTCCTGCTCACCCACCATGGCCAGCAGCACATCGTAATCGTTGCGGGCCATCACATCGCAGACGGCGGTGATAGTTTTGCGCAGGAATTGACCTTCGAAGTTAGAAAACTGGCGCGAAAACACCAGCGCAACATTATACGACTTTTTGGTGACGAGGCTTTTCGCCATCATGTTCGGGACATAATTTTTCTCACGGGCATAGTCCACCACACGCTGGCGGGTTGCTTCGCTTACACGGCCATTGCCGGACAAAGCACGGGATACCGTCGTTTTTGATACGCCCAGATCCTCTGCCATGCGGGTGATATCCATAATGCCTTCATCCGATTTTTTGCGACGCGGCATCTCAGAATCGACTCCTTGTTCAATGGTGTTTAGGTTAGTATACCATACGCAGTGCGTAGGTTTCAACGGTTTTGGGGTGTTTTGGGAAAAAATTTCGCAATTTTTTCGCAATTTTTATGTGGAATTATGTCTTTTTGTTGTTTTTGATGCGGTTGTACCAGCCGCGCATAGCGGCTACGTCTTCTTCGGTCAGGGTATCGGCGGCAAAGGCGGCACGCTGCGCAAGCGATACCATCGCCTCGATTTCCCTGCCCGAAAGCTCATGTACCTCTTTCAGCAAAAACTGGGGGAACGCCTGCTCGTCCGAGGACGTACCCGCAGGCAGGCCGCGGCGCACCAGCTGCGCGTAGATTGCAGCAAAGATCGCCAGCACCCGCTCTGCACAGGGGCGGCGGTTATCCAGCCCCAGCACACGGCGGCGGCGCAGGATAAAAGCAACTGTAGCTGCAGCCAGCATCACCACCGGCACAGCCACCAGCCACAGGGCACGGCGCGGGGCTGTGGAAAGCTGCAAGTCCTGCCGGGTATCGGCGCTGTCGGTGTTGGCTGCTGCCCCACTCTCGGCAGGGGTGGTCTCCGGCAGGCTGCTCTTGTAGTCGGCCTTTTCAGCTGTTACCAGCACACCGGGGGTCATCTCCATGGGGGTCCAGCCCTGGCCATCGATGTAGACCTCGGCCCAGGCATGGGCATTATCGTCCTGCAAAACGGCGTGCCAGCTGCCGTCCGCCTGCTGGGTGAACAAGCTTTGCGGCGCAGCATACCCTACCACATAGCGGGCGGGCAGGCCGAACATGCGGAACATCAGCGTGGCCGCCGAGGCAAACTGCACGCTGTAGCCGGACTTGGACTCGTACAAAAAGTAGTGGATCGGGTCGGTGCCGTCCGGTGCCTGGGAGGCGTTGGTGTCATACCGGCAGTTGGTGTTCAGCCAGGTGCGGATGTAGGCTGTGATGTCGTCCGGGTCGGTCAGCTTTTGCTCTTTGGCGGCCGTTTCGCACTGGGCCTGCAAGTCGTCGTAGCCATCGGGCACGGCGGTGTAGTGGCTGTTGGCGTAGGCCGCGTAGGAGCTCTCCATGCGGTCCAGCACGCTGGGATCACCCTCGGCGCGGGCGGCCAACAGTTCTTTGGCGATGCTGCGCGGATAATACAAAAACACATCGTCCTGTGCGGTCTGGCCGTCCGCCGCGCCGTCGCCGTTTAGGGTGTAGTAGTCATTCCAGTAGGCGTTGTAGGGGGCGTAGGTGTAGGCGTCCCCCGCGTTCAGCCGCTCCACCGTAAGGGATTGCGGCTCGGCGGCGCCATCGTAGGCGGCACGCAAAAACGGCAGGCTGGCAATCGTCAGGCGGGCGTCGTCC
>ULZG01020614.1_pt1 | contig 12623 bp, 10 predicted proteins | sample 1962881 | NCBI WGS metagenome assembly ULZG01 (sample SAMEA4835883, study PRJEB28245) | human gut metagenome | biome: gut microbiome; material: fecal sample | place: Denmark | collected 2008 | reverse complement strand
CGGGATAGAATGAACAAATAATCGGACAATCTGTTCACAAATTGCTTTACTTCCGCATCAATTTCACAATTTTCATGTTCCTCAAGTGCCAGAATCCTGCGTTCCGCCCGACGGCATACCGTACGGCATACATGACAGAACGAAGCTGCAAGCGCCCCTCCGGGAAGTACGAACGCTTTCAATGGAGGCAACGATGCATCCAGTTCATCGATAGCACGTTCCAGACGCGCCACAGCTTCTGCCGAAATCTGGCTGGCTACGTGCAAGTCGGTAGTCGACTGGTCGGTGGCCAGATAAGCTCCCAGTGAAAAGAGTTTATGCTGGATATAAAGCAGAAATTCGCGTATATTATTATCCTCTACAGATGCGACCAGCACACCCAAGTTGGCATTCAGCTCATCCACCGTACCATACGCCTCCAGGCGTACATGCGTCTTGGGAACTCGCATACCTCCTACCAGAGAAGTTTTTCCAGCGTCGCCGGTTCGCGTATAAATCAAACTTTTTTTCATAGCATACAGTTTATGTTATTAAAGGAAATTCACGATACGATGTTCTTTAATCCGTTTCTTGTCAAAGAAAACCAGTCCGACGTCATACAGGTCGAAAGTCACTCCTGTACGAGGATCATCGACAACCTGCTTCCACCATTTCCGCTTTTCTTTTGTAGCATAAGGAGAGCCGATAAAGAAACACGTACGTGAAGAAACCGCAGGAAGCAATGCCTCGAAAGCTTCCTTATAATAAGGAGTAAAAGCAATATGTACGACATCGGGGCAGGCATGCTCTTCTATATAACGATGCAGCAGGCCAATTTCATCTCCGCAACGATAATCCACCTGTTCACAGTCTGACAGCAAGCGTACAACCTCTTCATGACATTTTCCTTCATCGAGCGTACATAATGCAACGTGTCTGGCTTCGGCCATATATCTTGCCGACAATCCGCTACCGGTTCCCACTTCGAGCATGGCAGCAGGCTGCAAGTAATTGACCAGACGAAACAGCAGCCGGTCTGTTTTTTCACGATAGTGAGGCAAGTGTGCTACGCCTTTCCTCTTGGCATGCAGCAGACTATAAGCATAAAAAGCCAGCCGCTCGTACACGACAAAAGTTATCAGAAAGAAATCGGATGGCGAATGTACTCCGTATCCACAGCGATGACGGAAACGACGGCACCAGTTCCACCCACGCAAAAACAAGTTCGGCATAAATTCATTTCTTTAGTACAGTGAACAAAGATAGAGAAAAAAATATTGCCATCCGAAAAATATCGAATGGCAATACCTTATAGAACTAAAAAAACAATCAAAGTTTTTTTTATTTACTTGCGTGCACCCAGCTTGTCATCCAGATACAAGATACCAGCATGGTCACCGCATTTTTTCAATTTCTCAACAATACCTTGTGCCGTAGCCTCTTCTTCTACCTGTTCGCGGACATATCCCCACAAGAAATCCTGAGAAGCCTTATCCTTTTCTTCCGAAGCTACATTGACCAATTCGTCTATCAGTTCAGAAACATGGCATTCGTGCTCATAGACATGCTCGAAGACTTCGAGTACACTGCCCCATCCCTGTGGCACAACGTCTACCTTGTCAACCAACGCAACTCCGCCACGTTTAGCAAGATAGTCGGCAAGATCATAAGCATGCTGCAATTCTTCCTGTGACTGCAACTTCATCCAGTGTGCAAAACCGTCGAAACCTTCTTTCTTCAAGAAGAAAGACATCGAAAGATAAAGATTAGACGACCACAATTCAGCTGTAATCTGATCGTTGATTGCTTTTTGTAATTTTTCTGAAATCATGATACCTAAATTTTAATGAGTAGTAAACTTATACTAAGTGATAAACAAACAGAATGCCAGCAAGCCCCCTAAGCAACCCTATTTTATAGAAAATTAAATAGTGGAGCCTGTCGTTTACCCGTTTCTGTCAAGATGGCACAGCGGCAACTGCCGGGAAGGTCATAAGGGCTTGACAAAAAGACACGGAGATTCCAACGACATTTTGTACGAACCTTCCCGACAAGTAGAAAAACCCATCGGCATCCTTCGAAAAAAACGTGCTGACGTTTTCTGAAAATTTGTACAAACAAAAAAAGTTTTTGTACAAATTTTCGGGAGATTTACACAGGCTTTTTTCAAGATGTTACAGCATGGTCCGAAACATCTCCTGAAGACTTACTCATATTTCGCCCATCAATCATTCCCTTGCAGGCAGCCATAAACAAAAACACTTGCTATCTTTGTAACCGGATAAACAAAAAACAAATACAACAATGAACAAACTTACCGGTCGTTTCTCCAGCGACACACGCAGCAACCCCATGTTTCATGTACTGGCTCTGGTCATTGTCGCAATATGGGGAATCACGTTCATATCGACAAAAATACTTCTGAAATCAGGACTAAGCCCTTCCGATATACTATTCTACCGTTTTATTCTGGCATACATCGGAATATGTCTTTGCTCCCGACCATTCAAACTTTTTGCTTACAGCCTGAAGGATGAATTTCTGTGCTTTTCCATCGGACTGCTGGGAGGGACTCTTTATTTCATTACCGAAAATACGGCCTTAAAATATACAATGGTGTCGAATGTCGCCCTGATATGCAGTACAACTCCGCTACTGACCATGCTGATACAGTACCTTCTTATCAAGCAAACATTACCCTCCGGAAAAGTTCTCACAGGTTCCATACTGGCTTTCGCCGGTGTGGGGGCTGTCATATTCAACGGCAAATTCGTACTTAATCTGAATCCGGCAGGAGATTTGCTTTGCCTCGCCTCAGCCCTGTCGTGGACTTTATACACGTTGGTGTCCAAGTATCTGACTGATAAATATCCTGCCATGTTCATCGTACGTAAAACATTCTTCTACGGTCTGCTTACGCTTATCCCTTTTCTGGCAATACAAGGTTCACTGACTACCTCACCTCGTATTCTACTACAGCCGGAAGTATGGAGTCAGCTCCTTTTTTTGGGAATTGTGGCTTCATTTCTCTGCTTCATGTTGTGGAATGTCTGTTTACGAAAATTGAATACGATTGTCTTGTCGAACTACATTTACCTGATTCCAGTCATATCGATATCAGCCTCAAATCTCATCTTGGGTGAAAGTCTGAATGCTGTAATTATAGCAGGCACAATACTGGTTATAGCAGGAATGTACTTTGCAGGAAAATAAAAGGCACACAAACACACAATCTCAGGAAAACACACAGGAAGGAACTTTACAGACAGAAAAAATATTACGATTCGGCAGTATCATAAAGTCCTGTAGTCAAAGAAGATTCCCTGATTGCAAACAAAGTTTTTTATATTCGTTAGGGATAGTCCCTGTTAACTTCTTAAACTGAATGTGAAAATGCGTAAGACTATTAAAACCTACTTGATAGGCTATCTGTGTGACATTTAAACTTGAGTTTCTTAACAACGAACAGGCTTTTTCAATTCTCAAACGGTTTATGAACTGAAATAGAGTATAACCTGATGCTTGCTTGAAGGATCTGCACAACGCCGATGCATTTTGATTGGCATAATTCGCTATCATATCCAAAGTCAAGTCCTCTTGATAATGTGCATATAAGAATCTGAACGCCCGTTCCACAGAGGAATCGCCGGGTAATGTATCTGTCGAAGAAATTTTCTGCTCTGACGTGAGCCTTTCACTAATAGGATATTCTGCTAAATGGTGTAAAAGTTGAAACAGAAAGCTAAGTTTCAGGAAACCTTTAGCCTTTTTCATTTTTTTACACAAAGCCATAGATTTGGATGCCAACATGGGTGACCTGAACAAATATCCGAACTTCAAACCTTCTATGAATTGACCATCCAGTGTGGATGCATCCATTGAATCTGCTATTAAAAACAATCTATCAAATGATATGTGTAAAAGTTCTCCCTTTATGTTCTTTGAGAAATCAATGAATCCATGTGGAATATTTTGTCCAAATACAAGTATATCATTGGGTAGAGCCTCCTTGGGTAAGTTTCCGACCACATATTTTAGAGAACCTTGCCAAATAATCATAATCTCCCAACAATTATGATAATGATAGGATTGTGGACCTTGACAATAACTATCTGAGGTTATTGGCAGTATCTCAATGATACTTCCATATCTATATTCTTGAACGGAGTTTTTAATTAGCCTCTTTCGTTTCATGCAAATATTACTTTGTTATATGCAAATATAGTGAACATTCATTTGACAATAACAATCTATCTTTGCAAAATCAAAAACGAAATTACAATGAGAGATAAGTTATTAAAATGCAACGTATTATTAATTATATTAGCTACGTTGACTATTGTCAATAGTATCGTATTGAATATCATATTGGAAAGTCTTCATAGGACAAGTTTTTTAGGATTGAGTTTTTATACATGGATATGGTTGCATATTGGATTAGGGATACTTTGTTCCATAATCGTATTCTATCATGTTTTTTTGCATATCAGGAAAACCAAAAACTGGTTAAAGTGGGTGTTTGAGCTGAACAGTAAACTAACTAAATGGCTGGCGTGGAGTTTTGGAATAGCTGCCACAACAGGCTTTATTGCTGCTGTTTGCTTCTGTTTCAACATGGAGCATACGCCAATCGGAGGCCTGCATGGAAAAATCGGACTTTTTGCTATTATACTAATGATATGCCACCTAATAAAACGTTGGACTTGGTTTAAGGGATGTGTTAACAGGCAGTTTTTTCATCCTGTTATAAACAACGAAAAATGTGTTCGTTGCGGACTTTGTACCAAGAAATGTCCAGCACAAGTTTTCAAAAAACAAGGTAACCAAATTATTGTAAGTCGGATGGATTATTGCTTGCAATGCAAAAAATGTGTGGCTCATTGCCCAAAGAATGCTATTAGCTAACGGTATTATATTTCAATAGTTACCGAAATCCGGTTATATTAAAAAAGCGGCAATTTTAAAACTTGTAAAACAAATAAGTCCTTTATGCTTAGCTTCCCCTACGACAAGGTCTTATTATATTTTTTGTATGTGTAGAGATAATGGGGGGAATATTATATAAATAAAAAAGCTAAGTAGTCGACAAATCAACTCTTAGCTTTTATCAAGTACCCAGACCCGGGGTCGAACCGGGATGGATGTTACTCCACTGGTGTTTGAGACCAGCGCGTCTACCGATTCCGCCATCTGGGCAACTTTTTTTCAGGGAAATGCTTCCCCTTAATTGCGGTGCAAAGATATGAACATCTTTCTAATCCTCCAAATATTTCACACGTTTTTTCTCTTTATCCCCCACAATCTGACATATTTTACACCGACAGCGTACAGTTATCACGACCGTTGACATGCAGTTTTAAGACTTTTCTGCAAAGCATAGCGCGTACAAACGTACGAACATACAGAACCGACAAGAAATATTATTCCTGTAGAAACCATTATATTACCAATTCCGACCAACGGTGAAACAATTCCTCCAAAAGCAAATCCCAATGCTCCCAATAAAGCTGATGCCGTTCCCGCATTATCGTGTTCGCAGTCCATGGCTAAAGTATTGGAAGCAGTAAAAGTAAGTCCAAGCATCGACAAAAGACCAATCAGCAACAATTCGTATACCCAGAAACTGCAATCCGAAACTAAAGCTACCAGAAGCAATGCAGAAATCAGGACCATTCCGGAACTACCATAATGCAAGGCTTGCTCCAGTCGGCGGAACCTGATGGCCGAAGCTGCCGATATGACAATAAATATGGCATTTATTCCAAAACATATACTAAACATCAACGGGGAAAATCCATAATGCTGCTGCATAATGAACGGTGCCGAAGAGATATTAGCAAACAGCACGCCTTGTGCAAAACCGAACTGTAATGTATAGCATACATAACTGGGATTACGAAGAACATCGATGAAGCTGCGGAACACATGCTTCCAGCTTTTTTCTTTTCTCGCCTCAACCGGAAGTGATTCTTCAAAATGAATGCTTCCCCAAAGCAATATCAATCCCAGCGCAAAAAGGCACCAGAAAATGCCTGTCCAGCCTACACTTCCTGCAAAGAACCCTCCTCCCATGGGTGCTGCCACAGGAGCTACCCCATTGATGGCGCCAATCAATGCCAGCATTTTTGCCAGCTCACGCCCAGCATACTTGTCGGCTGCAACCGAACGTGATATAACAATCCCTCCTGCTCCGGCTATGCCTTGCACCAAACGCCAGCCGACGAACTGCATAATGGTATAAGAATAGATACAACCGATAGTAGCAACAGCAAATAGGGTCATCGATAGAATAAGCGGTAATCTGCGACCATATTTGTCGCTTAACGGCCCGAAAAGCAACTGCCCGACCGCAAGTCCGATCATACTTGCCGTAAGTCCTAACTGAACCATCGAAGATGTAGTATGGAAATATTCTGACATGGCTGGCAAGGTAGGCAAATACATATCCGTAACAAACGGTCCAAACGCCGTAAGCATTCCTAAAAACACAAGTATAAATACCTTCGAATTCTTTTTACCCTTCATCTTATTATCCTTTTTTACCGCTGCAAAATTAAGGAACTTTCCTACAGAGATACCAACGTTTTACGGCACAAAACTTATCATTTCGGGAACAAAATCAAGTTTTTTTCCGATAAATTTCTACATTTGCCTACATAAACAGAATATCAACCATGACACCTCCTTTCTCATCCGACACATCGGTCATGCGATACGAAGAAACCAATCTGGCTTCACTCACGCAATATCCCTTTCGATTTGAATGCGGCATGCAATTACTTTGTATCAGCGGAAATAGTATTATCTCTACCGGAGTAGAACGATATGACTTCTGCGAAACTTCAGAGTTGATTTTTCTGGGAGGAAGTCTGATACAGGTTATCGACCCTTCACCCGATTTTAAAGTAAGAATGTTATTGTTTCCCAAAAACATTTTCTTGAAAGCATCCCTGCCGATTGACACTTCATACTTTAACTATATGAGCGAAGTTCCTTACTTCAACCATGCAGCGAACGACGCCAGCCGGGAAAGCTGGAAGCGGGTAAACCAATGGATGGACATGGCAGAGCTTCTGTTTACTCATCCAGCCAGATATTTCCGTGAACAACTGGAACAGAATTTTCTGCAAAGCCTGTTTATGTGGATATTCAATACAATTCCACAACAGTATCTTTCCATACATAACAAATATAGCCGGAAACAAACCTTGTATCACCGCTTTATGGTATTATTGCGGGAACACAGTACGCAGGAGCATCAGATAGGTTATTATGCCAACCGGCTCTGCATTACGCCCCGTTACTTAAACGAAGCTGTCATTCGGTACTCTAACGGACGGACTCCTAAGCAACTTATAGATGAACAACTTACAGCCGAGCTGAAAGTGCAGCTAAGCAATCCCAATCTGTCCATAACGGAAATATCTCAACTGTTCAATTTTCAGGAGCCAGCGAACATGTGCCGCTTTTTCAAAAAAAATACGGGAATGTCGCCTAAGGAGTTTCGCAGCCTGAATAAGCTGTAACCCATTATCCACGCTTTCGGTTGATAATGGCGTAAGGCAAATGAATCATGATACTACATATACGATACAACAAATTCTTCTCACTTACCCGAGCCGACATCGCATATCGTGCACAGAGGTATGCACAAACGGCTCCAACGAGAAATAGCAATCCAGCCGTAAACATCATATCGCCTAAGCCAACCAGCGGAGGAACCAGTCCGCCAAACAGGAAACCGATGGCTCCCAATAAAGCCGAAGCAATGCCGGCATATCGGCGTTCACAATCCATTGCCAGTGCATTCGAAGCCGTATAGCTCATGCCTACCATCGCAAGCAGGCCGAAAATCAGTATTTCGTATATCCAAAAATTGCAGTTCAGCGAAAGGCAAACCAGCAGACAAGCAGAAATAACCAACATCCCATTGCTGCCGATATGAAGGGCATGTTCCATTGTGGGGAGCTTAACCGATATGGTAGAAGATATAACCATGGCGATAGCATTGACTCCAAAACACAAACTGAACATCATCGGAGATAATCCATAGTGCTGCTGCATGATAAAAGGAGCCGAAGCTATATTGACAAAAAGTACTCCCATCGTAAATCCATATTGCAAAATATAGAACAAATACTGCCGGTTACCCAATACAACTCCAAAGTTCCGGCAAATTCCTTTCCAGTTCACTTCCGGACGACGATGCTCGGGTAAAGATTCCTGCATGTGAAAACTCCCGCACAACAATACCACTCCCAGCAAGAACAAGAACCAGAAAATACCATGCCATCCTGTACTTTCGGCCAACAGACCTCCAGCTATCGGAGCTGCTACGGTAGCAATTCCATTAATCGCACCGATTATAGCCAGCATAGTAGCCAGTTCGCGTGCTGAATACTTATCGGTAGCTATCGAACGAGAAAGGACAACTCCACCAGCACCGGCAATTCCCTGTACAAAACGTAATACCACGAACTGCATGATGTTTTGTGAAAAAATACACCCTACAGTAGAAATCAGGAACAGGGATAAAGCAATGATTAACGGACGCTGACGACCGTATTTATCACTCAACGGGCCAAAAATCAATTGTCCAGCAGCCAGTCCTACCATACTTGAGGTAAGTCCTAACTGAACCATGGAGGAAGTTGTATGAAAATAATCGGACATAGCAGGCAATGTAGGCAGATACATATCCATAACAAAAGGACCAAATGCACTCAACATGCCCAAAAACGCCAGTATAAATAGTTTCGAATTTTGCTTCTGTACTGTTATCATCTCTTTTTTACCTTCATTTCTCGGGTGCAAAATTACGCCATTCCTACGGAAAGATTTATTTCTTTAAAAGCACAAAACATTTCATTTTAAGAACATCTGTATAATCTATCGGGGAATATCAGTATATTTGCGGTATAAAACAGAATACATTCATGTCATACTCATTACCGTCGGACACACGATCTATTCTATACGAAGAAACAGATTTATCACAGCTTAAACAGAAACCTTGCCATTTTAAGTGCGGCATTTACTTAATATGTACACATGGGCAGGCACTCGTTTCTACAGGCGTACAGCAATATATTTTCGAAGAACAGACTGAATTGATTTTCCTGACAGGCAGTTTGATACAGGTTGTACAGGCATCGTACGACTTCAGGGCGCGTATTCTAATGTTTCCACAGGAAGTTTTCCTGAAAGCAGTACTTCCCATTGACACACCTTATTATAATTATGCACACGAACACCCCTGTTACCATCATACAGAAGATGAACGAAGTCAGAAAACATGGAAGGAAATCAATTTATGGATGGATATGGCACAAATGCAATTCATGAACAATACTCCTCAATTCCGGCAACAACAGGAATACAACTTCCTGCAAAGTTTGCTGATGTGGCTGTTCAGTACCATTCAGGAAAAACTGGCAGTGAAAAAGCAATACAGCCGGAAACAGATTCTTTACTACCAGTTCCTGCAACTGGTAAGGGAATACAGCACACGAGAACATCAGGTAGCTTTTTATGCCGACAAGCTGTGTATCACATCACGATACCTGAATGAGATTATTGCCTTATATGTCAATGGACGGACTCCCAAGCAATTGATTGACGAACAATTAACAGCTGAAATCAAAGTGTTGCTGGATGATCCGCATTTGTCGGTTACCGAAATAGCACAACATTTCAATTTTCCAGACCAGTCGTACCTGAGTCGTTTCTTTAAAAAGAATACAGGCATGTCGCCCAAAGAGTTCAGAAGCCAGGAAAGATGACAGCAAACAAAAAAACAAAAGGGAACACATCACTTTCTAACGAAAAGGATCTGTTCCCAATTTGTTTTTCCTATTCTACTGAATAGAGAAATTTGTATATAAACCAAAGCTATGAGCAGGTACTTCCAGATGAGTAGCTGTAATATTTTCCGGCATTCCTTCATTACAGAAATTATACCATTCTCCCGTTACAGGGAATACATGCTGCATATCAACAGGCTGGTCAGTAAAGTTTCCCACAACAATAAGTTGTTTGCCATCGACAGTTTCCAAACGAATATAGCGTCCATCGTTCCAGTCATTATCGGAAACCCTCCATTCCTTAAAAGCGTTCTGACTAAAGACCTCCGGATAAGTCTTGCGTAAAGCCAGCAGGCGACTATAAGTTGTATATAACTCATCTCTTTCGGGTATATCCTGATAAGACCATAAAACGGGTTTCGGATCTGTTTTATGGTCTTCGCCGGAAATGACCTCCCCTTGTTGATTGGCATCTCTCGAAACATCATATCCCAGTTCTCCGAACTGCCAGATCATTTTTGGGCCCGATACCGTAAAGAAGAAAGCAGCATTTGCCTCCAATTGTTGCATCCGTACCGCCAAATCGGTTTGCAATAATCCGTTTCCCCATCGAGTCTGCTTATAAGCGCACCGTTCTTCGTCATGACTTTCCATATAGCCTACCCATCCTCCTTCCTTCATCGTAGTATGCAATGTGGTCAATCCTGTAAAACTGCTTCCGTCACTCCACCCCATTGCCGACTGACAATAAGCGTTATTCATGTTACGCCATAGCTTTATACCTATTTGAGAAAGCTCACTTTCCTCTTCGATACCTGCCAGATGTTCACAAATCATAACAGCATTCGGATTTGCTTCTTTGACAGCCTGATAGTAATCTTTTAAAATAGCCACACGACTGCCATCGTAATTTCCTGAAGTATTTTCGTTACTCGTTTTATTTGTAAATCCTTTTGTCAGGTCGAAACGAAATCCGTCTATTTTATATTCATCAAGCAAGAATTTAAGGTTACGCTTTACAAAACGACGTGTCAGTTCGGACTCGTGGTTAAAATCGTAGAAGACACTGAACGGATGAGGAGCTGTTTCGTTAAACCACGGATTGTTTGAAGCAGGACATCCTTTTGCTTCGTTCCAGTATAGCCTTACATTGGGCATATTGCCCGTAGCATGATTATACACGACATCAAACAAAACCGCTATTCCCCTGCTGTGGCACTCATCGATAAAACGTTTATACATATCCTTTGTTCCGTAAGCTTTATCCAATGCAAAGAAGAAGCAAGGATTGTATCCCCAGCTATTATTACCGTCAAATTCTTGTACCGGCATCAGTTCAATGGCATTAATACCCAGCGTCTGCAAGTAATCCAACTTTTGTAAAGCTCCATTCAAATCACCACTTTCCGTAAAATCGCGTAACAGCATTTCATAAATCATCAGATTATCAACATCTTTTATTTTGAAATTCGTGTTATTCCAGCCATACTCCTGCTGTTGCAATCTAAAAGTGGATACAAGGCCTATACCTTTATCCGGATATTGTCTTTCGTTGACCGGATATGTAGACGCTGCAATATATTTATCATTATCAGGATCTAAAATTTTTTCCGTATAAGGATCTGCCAGACGCATGGCACCATCGGATGAGGTTCCTACATAATACTGAAAACGATATTCCTCAACAGGATCCAACCCCGAAACGGTCATCCACCAGCATCCTGCTGCTTCGTCGCGATACATCTGCGATGATTCATCATTAGCCAATGTCCAGTCATTGAAATCTCCCACGACATACGCATAGTCTTTATGGCTACCATCTGTTGCTTTATCATAAAGCACAAATGTTACCGATTGATTATCAGCATCCAGGTTGATGCCTTCTTGTACTCCGGCCGGCAATGATTTCTCTTTCACTTCGCCGGGAATGAAGCCGTGATATTTCGTATCAGTAACACTTATAAACTGATCTTTGTCAAGACCTTTCTTACTACCATCCGCACTACGTATGATAATGCCCAACTGTTCAACAGGCGTTGTTTCGGAGCCGAACCATTCCCGCACAGAGGGAGAAAGCGTTATAGTCCATACATTAGCCTCAGCCTGGCTTTTAGAAAACTTACATTTTTCAATATTTTCATTCCATTCGGCAGGAACGTACATCCACACTCCCTCCCTGACCACTCCGGTATGAAGATATACATCACCCACATATCCGTATAAGTCTGAGGTCGGTGATGCTTTAAATGTAATCGTGAGAGGCTGATCGGCATCGGGAGTTTCTGGCAAAAAAGTAAATCCTTCCTTTAAATCACCTGTCGTTTCACCAGGTAAGACCTCCGATTTAGTGTCACTGCATGAGGTAAGAAAAGTTAATGCCAGCAAGATATAAGTCAGTATACGATTTTTCATAGATAAAAGAAAAAAAAGTGCGCACAATGTGGCATAACCCATCGACGCACTTTTACAATTAATAATATTGTTATTTGGCAATCAATTCATAAGTATAATCGGGAGTTGAAAGATCTACAACAACCTGATAATCTCCAGCAGTTACGCTGATGTTTTCTCCTTTAGGAGCCAGTTTCCCATCGCTATCTCCAAGACCGAAATCTCCATTAGGAACATCCCATTCATCATTTGCACGGAATTTAATTGTACCATCCGTCAATGTCATATCCACTTTCAGCTTCAAGTCGGCCGGATCATAAACCAAATCTGTATCTTCATTCCATCCACCAGGAGTTGCATCTCCGATAACTCCAAAATTTACAAGCTGAACCGCATATGTAAGCTCCTTATATAATCCGCAAAACGAAGCGTTTCGCCTTTTCAGAACGA
>ULZG01050244.1_pt1 | contig 12647 bp, 9 predicted proteins | sample 1962881 | NCBI WGS metagenome assembly ULZG01 (sample SAMEA4835883, study PRJEB28245) | human gut metagenome | biome: gut microbiome; material: fecal sample | place: Denmark | collected 2008 | reverse complement strand
TACGTACACTTTTGACGAATGGCAGGATTGCCTAAAGGGGGCGACCCCCATGGCAACGGAGTCACCATAGTAGTCAGAGCAAGGGAAAGCCTTGTACACGGCGAAGGGTGACAGGTAATTTAGACCTAGTTAGAAAGGAGTAGGTGCGTGAGATGCGTACAGCCCAAACTGTTTTAACGGTCATTCAAGAACGTGGAAAACAGCACAAACCCATTGAAAGAGTTTACAAACTCTTGTTCAACCGGGACTTCTATCTTAATGCCTATGCAAAGTTATACCCGAATAACGGCGCAATGACCAAGGGTGTTACAGATGAAACGGTTGATGGTATGTCAATCCAGAAAATCGACAGAATGATTGAACTCCTACGAGAAGAAAAATACCAATGGAAACCTGCAAGACGTGAATATATTCCGAAGAAAAACGGAAAGAAACGTCCTCTTGGTATTCCTACATGGGGAGACAAGCTATTGCAGGAGGTAATGCGAGAAATATTAGAAGCGTACTACGAACCGCAATTCAGCAATCATTCCCATGGCTTCAGACCCAACAGAGGATGTCACACAGCGTTGCAGGAAATTCAGATATGGAAAGGAACCCGCTGGTTCATCGAGGGAGATATATCCAAATATTTCGATACGATTGACCACGATGTTCTCTTGAAAATTCTTGAGAAGAATATCCATGATGGAAGGTTTCTTCGCCTTATCTCCAATATGCTGAAAGCAGGCTATTTGGATGATTGGAAATTCAATCAGACAATCAGCGGAACTCCACAGGGAGGGGTTATCAGCCCTCTACTGGCAAACATCTACTTGAATGAATTTGACCAGTGGATAGAAAATACGCTAATTCCCCAATATACAAAGGGTAAGCGGCAGAAATCTAACCCTGTATACAACAGGATGAACGCTGAAATCAGCAAAGCCAGAAAGAATGGAGATATGCAGACTGCCCACAAACTTGAGGTAGAACGGCGAAATATTCCGTCTGTTGACCCGTATGATGAAACCTATCGCAGATGCAGATATGTTCGCTATGCTGATGATTTTCTCATCGGCTTTACAGGCTCCAAAGCTGACGCCGAGGAAATTAAGGCGGCAATGCACAATTTCCTTGAAAATGAGCTTCATCTGGAATTATCGCAGGAAAAGACCTTAATTACCAGTGCAAGTAGTCAGGCGGCTAAGTTCCTGGGTTACGAAATCAAGGCACAAAGGGCTAATGACTACATCGACCCCAAAGGGCGCAGAGGTGCAAACGGTGCCATCGCACTACTTGTTCCTGCAAAGGTTATTGAGAGCAAGTGTCAATCCTTCAAGCGAAATGGAAAGGTTACTCATAGAAATGCGTTGCTCCAAGATAATGATTTTTCTATCGTGCAACAGTTTCAAGCGGAGTACCGTGGGTTGGTTCAGTATTACATCTTGGCGCAAAATCTGTCTTGGTTTTCTAAACTGTATTGGGTGATGGAAACTTCTTTGCTGAAAACATTAGCCTGCAAACACAGGTCTTCTATGAAGAAGCAAAAGAAAAAGTACAGAACCACAACTACAAGTACAAGCGGAAAAGAAGTCCCCTGTTTACAAGTAGTCGTGCCACGGCCCGGTAAGAAGCCACTTGTGGCAACTTGGGGAGGCATCTCCCTTGCTCATAAGCGCAAAGCCATTATCGAGGAGAAGCCCTATAAGGTGTATGGTGGACGAACGGAACTGGTAAAAAGGCTGATGGCAGATACCTGCGAATTGTGCGGAAGCAAAGATAATATCGAAGTACATCATATTCGCAAACTTGCTGATGTGAAGAACAAAGGACTGCCTAGCGCTCCCACGTGGGCGCAAGTTATGGCAGCAAGAAACAGAAAAACGCTCGTGGTATGTCGGGAATGCCATGTAGCAATCCACAATGGAACAATAAATAAACCACTTTCTTGGAATTAAATTACTGGGGAGCCGGATGATGCGAAAGTATCAAGTCCGGTTCCGTGGGGGGATAACGGAAAAGGAGCATAGCTACCTCGCCGGTATCCTACCCGACACCAACGATGGGCGCAAGCTGGCGCTGGACCAGCGGCTTGTCAATCCGATGCTGCCGAGCGACCCCGATAGCAAAGCTGCCAAGTGTGCGGAAAATGTATTCGAGATTTGGCAGCGCACCGCAGATCAACGCTCCACACAAATGATTTTCTGCGATCTGTCCACTCCCGGCAAGGAGCGGCCTATTGAGATGGTGCAAAAGGAAGACGGCAGCTTCGGCATGGCTCCGTTCCAAAATGTTTATGAGGATATTCGGACGAAATTGATCGAGCTGGGTGTTCCCGAAAATGAGATTGCTTTCATTCATAACGCCAAGAGCGAGGTGCAAAAGAAAGACCTGTTTGGAAAGGTGCGAAACGGTCAGGTGCGTATCCTGCTGGGCAGTACCCAGCGTATGGGCGCGGGAACGAACTGTCAGCAGAAGCTCGTCGCTTTGCACCATCTGGATTGTCCGTGGCGTCCGTCTGATCTCCAGCAGCGCGAGGGACGCATTATCCGTCAGGGCAACGAAAATAAAGAAGTGGACATTTACAGCTATGTCACGGAAGGCACCTTTGACGCCTACCTTTATGAGGTCATTGACAATCCACCCCGCAGCGGAAAGGACTACAACGACCAGCTCCAGCTTATGAAAGGGATTTGCGGCAGAGTAAGAACCCGCGGCGGCACAGCACGCTGATTTGTTTTTCGGCTGGTAAAGGACTGCAAGCGGCCTGCGGCTGCTTTGCAGTTGCAAGCATAGCATTTGGCCGTCCAAATGCGCTTGTTAAGGGGCAAAGCCCCCTAAGACCCCCATCTTGAAAAGGAGGAAACTGTGTTGCGAAAACGCGCAATCAAAATATCGGTCCGATTGAATGAGCAGGAGCATGAACACCTGAAAAAGCAGGCTGCGATCTCCGGCTACCCTATGGAACCGTTCATCCGCGCCCTCATCATGGGCGTGAATCTGCGCCCGCGCCCGCCTGACGAATACGCTGAGATCCGGCGTCAGCTTGCCGCCATTGGCAACAACATCAATCAGATCGCCCGCGCGGTCAATGCCCGCGGTTTTGCTACGAAGGAGGAAATTGCTGTGATCACGGCTGCGCAGGAGATGATCTGGACCATCGCGGAGCGGCTCTGATATGGCGTACACGAAAGTATTTGCCATCCGCGCAAGGCTGGATGACCGCGTGAAGTATGCCATCAATGGGGACAAGACGGAGCTGGGCGAGAAAATCAATTACGCAGCCGATTTACAAAAAACAAATTCCGTCCGATTCGTAAGTGCGTTGAACTGTAAATCAGCGGAAACCGCGTTTGCCGCCATGCGCAGGACCAAGGAGAAGTTTTGCAAGACAGGCGGCGTCCTCGGCTATCACTTTATTCAGTCCTTTGCGCCCGGAGAGGTCACGCCGGAGCAGGCACATGAGATCGGATGTGAGTTTGCGCGGCGGCTGGTCGGCGAGGACTTTGAGGTCGTTGTTGGGACGCATCTGGACAAAGCCCATCCGCATAATCACATCATCGTTAATTCTGTGTCCCGCATAGACGGCTACAAGTACCACTCCAGCCCAGAGAGCTACTACAACGACGTACGCGGCACTTCGGACGAGCTGTGCAGAGAGAACAATTTATCCGTCATTGCGCCGCGGGGCAAGGGTAAGCACTACGCTGAGTGGAAAGCGGAGCAGGGCGGCAAGCCCACCGTGCGCGGCGTGATCCGCGACGACATTGACGCTACCATTCAGCAAGCCTACACCTACGATTCGTTCCTCATGCTGCTGCGAAAAAACGGCTATGAGGTGCGCCGCGGCCCCAATCGAAAATACACCACCGTCAAACCACCCGGCGCGAAGCGGGCAATCCGGTTGGACAGTTTGGGCGAGGGCTATACCGAAGCGGATATTCTGCGGCGGCTTTCCAGGCAGCGGCGCGGCGGTATGGCCGCGCCTATTGTTATCCGTACCGTCTATACGGTCAAGCGCTATCGTGTGAAGGGCAAGTTGAATACCGCCCGAAAAAAGAAAATTACAGGATTTTACGCACTATACCTCCGCTACCTCTATCTGCTGCGTGGAGGCAGACGGAAAAAGCTGCCGCCTAAGATGCCCTTCTCCGTTAAACGGGAGGTCATTCATTTGGAGCGGTATGAGCAGCAATTCAAATACCTTTTATCAAGCGGAATTACCACCGAAGTGGAGTTGGAGCGGCGTATCCGCGTGCTGGAGTGGGATATTCGCTTGTTGAAGGAACAGAGAAAACCACTTTATCGGGAAAGGAGGAATGCAAAAGATGAAGAAACGCAAGCACGGTACAGCGTGGAAATCGAACAGCAGACTGCCGCCCTGCGGGAAAAACGCAGGGAGCTGCGCCTGTGCCGCAGAATACAATCGGACATTCCGAGGGTATCCCAGCAATGCCGGGAGGCGCAGGCTGAACGGCAGGAGAATCTAAAAAAGGAGGAACATGAGCATGAGTACCAGCGGTGAAACCGCTGACCTGATGGTGCGTGAGGGCATCCAGATCACCGAGAGTGCGGTCAAGTTGGCAGGGCTGGGGGCGAAGAATCTTGCCGCCCTGTTGATCGCTCTTGCCAACGACAACCAGAAGCTCTCCGGTAAGACCAATCTCAAGCGCCTCATTCACGATGGTGAGGAATTGACGATTTTTTCTGTAAAGCGCGAAGACCTAAAGGGCTTTCAGATGGAGGCTAAGCGTTATGGCGTGCTGTTTTACCCCATCGTCAATAAGGTAGAAAAGACCGGTACGGTAGAAATTATGGCAAAAGCCAGGGATGCCAAGCAGATCAATCGCATTTTTGAGCGCATGGGCTACCCCGCACCGGTGAGGGAGGACGCTGCCGTAAAAAAAGAGAACGCCCGCGCTCCGTCCGAGAGCAGCTTGAAGGAGCGCGGGACTGGTGCGAGAGCGTCTATGGAAGCGACTATGGAGAAGCCTGATGAGCGCCCCTCCGTCCGTAGCCGCCTGATGGCTCTGCAAGCTGCGGCGGAACGGGATGACACCGCGCCCGCAAAGGACACCGTGCGGGAGACTATTAAAAAAGCCGTGCCCACGCGGGAATAAGAGTAAAGGAGAGAATTATGGCAAAATTAGACGATTTGATCCAGCAAAAGCAGCAGCGTGACGAGGACTGGAAAGCGAAGAAAACGGCAGAACGTGAAGAGCTGCGGCAGCTTTCTGACGATGCTGTGATGCGCGTTACCAGTGAGCCGAACGCCTATCTGCGCTATCTGGATACGCAGGCGATCAATCCGCAGTACAGCGCCGCCAACGTCATGTTGGCGATGGCACAGAACCCTGACATTACTTATATCAATAGTCTGGAGAATTGGGGACGGCTGGGCCGCAGCGTGAATCGTGAGGAGACCGGTTTGAAAATTCGTGTGTCCGATCCCTATGTGAAAGACGGGCGGCAGTATCACGGCTATAAGATCGGTCGTGTTTTTGATGTGACGCAGACCCACGGCAAGGCTGTGCCTGCGCCGCTGACGCTCCGCGACAACACGCCGGAGATGGAGGCGGCACTGAGCCGTCTGTTGGACAGCGCGGGCGTCCCCGTCGTGACCGACGCTGCAATGTACCAGGATGCTTTCTATGACCCCAAGGCGCAGCGCATTACCGTTTCTACCCGCCTAAGCGACAGCAAAACTTTCGCGGCGCTGGCTCGCGAGATCGTCCACGCCGGTATTCATGACCGCGGGCGCTATCCCTACTATTCCCGCGAGGACTGCGCGATGGATGCAGAGTGTGTCAGCTATATGCTCTGCCGCAATTTCAGCATTGATGTGCCGCAGCCGAATGTGAGCCGCGTGGGACAGGCGTTTGACGGCATGGAGGCGCAGGATCGCCGCAGTGTGGTGGACAGCCTGCAAAAGTATTTCCGTAGGCTGCAAAAAGACATTCAGCGGGAGATCTCGCCGCAGGAGCGCAAGCAGCCGGAGCAGAACCGGACTGTCCGCTGAGAAAAGAGGTAAAGAGTGTGAAAAAGAAACTTGCTTTTTTATTGTGCATGACATTGACGCTGTGCAGCACGAGTGGCGCGGTGCTGGCCACGGAATCCGAGCAGGACGCCGATCCGGCATCTGCGCTGATCTCCGCCGCCGATATGCCTCCGAGCGTATCGGCTTATCCTGCTGAGGTCAGAACCAGCGAGGAAAATGGCGTCTATCATCTGGAGAAGGTCTACTATCTGACCGCAAAGGACGATCCTTCCACAATTCCCACCGCTGATTTTGAGCGTGAGGGCCGCACCTATACGCTCCTCGACATGCTGAAAAACGACCAGACGGAAACGGATACGCGGGAGCATATCGAGGTGGTCACGTTGGACAGCAAAACAAAGGATATGGCTGAGATTTTGAAGATGCTGGAGCCGAAGCTGGAGGTTAAAACCGAGGATGGCTATGAGGGTATCCTTTCCCTTGACCACACTACCATTCAGGTAGAGGCAGCGGGCTACAGCACCAGCAGCCGCACGGTGACGGCGGAGCGTACCTATCCCAACCTCTCCGACGCCGATGTTTCCCTGATCCCCAAGACTGTGAATGAAAATGGCCGTACCCTGACACTCGCGGATGTGAGCTGGGAGGAGGCCGCCACCGATCCTACGGACGGCTATGATATTCCGATTCGTTATACTGCCATGGCGAGCTATTCGGGGACCGCTACCAGCAAATATGCCACCGGCTACACCGTCACGGCGGACTATAAGGGCGATGTTACCCGTACAAGCTGCGACACGGTGATCTACACCGCAATTTTCTCCAGCACCGGCAGAGCGGAGGTCCTTCCTAAAACCGGCAGCTTCAACTGGATGTGGGATCTGGCACCGCTCGGTGTGCTGGCGCTGGGCGGCTGCGGCTATGCCGGTTATAAGGGGTACAAGCACTACCTTAATAAGAAAAGAGGTTATGAGTAAATGAAAAAGTACATCACGACGCTGCTTGCCGTCAGCTGCGCGCTGGCGGCTTTTTCTATGCCTGTTTCGGCGTTGGAATACAGCTTTGACGGAGCGGATGCAGGTGAATTCGGAAAGCCAACGTCTGTTGAGACGATCTATGTGTCCAGAGAACCGACGAATATTGACCGCAGCAAAAACGCGGCCTATATTCCGCCTGTGTTTGGTTCACCGACATCTTACACGCTGAACGCAGGAGAGCTGCTGACGCCGAATCTTGTGGGTGATGCAGTATCAGACGGAAATATCAGCAGCGGCGGCGGTGCAACGGTGATGCCGCCCGCTGCTGCGGGAGGAACAAGTGCCGATGTTGGCACAGCGGGGACGAGTAAGTACACGGCTGTTACCAGTGACCTCTATTACAGCGGCGGCTATCTTGGAACGCTGAATATCCCGTCCATTGGCCTGACGGTCAGGGTGTATCAGGGGACGGACAGCGCGGCGCTTGTCAAAGGAGCCGGCCACTTTACCAACACCTCGATTTGGGATGGAAACGCAGCGATTGCCGGACATAACCGTGGCGTTAATAACCACTTCGGCAAGATCCACACACTCAATGTTGGCGATACGATCAAGCTGACGACGAAACTCGGCGAACGCAGCTACGAGGTCTATTCCGTTGCCAAAATCGGCGCGGATGATACCAGCGTTCTGAACGACAGCACCGAAAATATCATTACACTCGTCACCTGTGTGATGAATCAGCCGGACTATCGCTGGTGTGTGCAGGCACGACAGAAATGATCAAAGCAGAAATGGTTCCCAGTTTTTTGACATGCATTATTTTCTGCGATACCATGCTTCCACATACCAATTAAATATGGAGGCAGCGTATGAACAGAATGAAAAACATCGGACTTATCCTCTGCGGTCTTGTGCTGGGGCTTACCCTAAGTTCTCCCGCGGCGCGGGCAGTGGGATCGCTGAAAGTGACACTGTCGACCAACCGCATCCTTGTGGACGGTAAAGAAGTCCGTCTGACGGCGTACAACATCAACGGCAACAACTACGTCATGCTGCGCGATGTCGGCAAGACGGTAGGATTCGAGGTTTACTGGGACGGCGATACCAAATGTGTTCAAATTGAATCGGACAAGCCCTACACCGGCGAAGCGCCGGTGAAAGCGGGGACCAGCGAACCTGCTTCACAGCCGGAGGTCACGACGCCTGCTGATGAAGTTGCCGTCGCAAAGCAGGATATCGTGGACCGCACCAATGCGCTGCGGCGCGCAAAAGGTGTTGCTGCGCTGCGTGTCAACGATAAGCTCACGCAGGCGGCGCAGGTGCGCGCCGATGAGATCGCCGCGAGCGGCGTCTACTCCCACACCCGCCCGGATGGGCGCAAGAGCAACACCGTCACCGACAGCAAATACACCGGCGAAAACCTTCACAACATCTCGGAGCTGTATCTTGAGCAGCAGCACAAAACGCTCTCTGAAGCGGTGGTCGAGCTGTGGTCCAACTCCAAGGCCCATGCGGACAACATGACAAGCGCCCGCTACGGCGAGATCGGCGTCGGGCTGGCACGCGGTATTGACAAGGACGGCTTCGACTGCTGGTACTGTGTGCAGGTCTTCCTGCTGGACGGCTGTGAAGTTACCCGGGTGGATACGCCCGCGAACAAGTAAATATCAACTATCAGGAAAGAGCAGACCTTAACGGCCTGCTCTTTTTGTTGCCTCTCTTGAGAAAGGAGAAATTATGAAACCTATGAAAAAACGACTGTTGTCACTGCTTTTAACGCTGGTGACGATCTTGAGCCTGCTGCCGACTTCGGCCTTTGCCGCGTCGAAGACCGGCTCCGGCATCCAGATCACACAGGATCAGGCATATTGGTCGACCCGTTTGCTGGCCAACGGTACGCCGTACAGCTATCGTCCTCCGCTGGCAGACGGTAAGCTCGTGTACTGCATGGACAGCGGCCTCGGCTATCACTACGCCACAAAATCATTCCTTGATTCGTACTCGTGGACATCCGGCTCCGGCGCGGATGCGGATGCTGTATTGCAGTCGGCACTCACGAACAGCGGCCTCAGTGAGATGGATGCCATGACCGTCGAAAACGTCAAGTGGATGATGACCTACCTCAACGACTGCAAAGATTCCAACGTCGGCCAGCTTTTTATGGCCGTGCAGACCTACGTTTGGGAGAACCAGTCTTATAAGGGCGAACCCGGCGGAGACGGCGACGCGGGCGGCTACGCCAACGCGGACACCTACGAGCTGTACCTGAGCCTTATTGACAATCTTCTTGCAAAAAAGGCAGCTGAGGATGCCGAGTTTTTGAAGCAGATTGAAGCATATAAAGCACAGGGCATTGAAGCGTCCATCGTGGAGGATGAGAGTGCAAAGTGGGCGGTTTTTGCGATCTCGAGCAACCGCAAGAATCAGTCGTTCTTCAACTACTATGGGCCGAGAAAGCTGTCGGTCGGTGAGGCCAAGCCTGACCAGCCGGAGCAGCCTGTTGGTGGTACGGGCAAGATCACGCTTACAAAGACTGCGGCAGGCACATTGAAAGGCCTGCCCGGTGCGCGTTACAGCATTTATTTTAATGGGCAGATCGTTGGAAGCGATGTGACCAACGAATCGGGAGAGCTCCATATTGAGAACGCAGCCACCGGCCTTTGGACCTTCATTGAAACCGATGCCCCATCCGGCTTCTGTGTTGACCCCACGCCCAAGAGCGTCTATGTGGATGCGTCCGAAGGTGACCGCGAATACACCGTCGCGGCAGTCAACTACGCTATGCCCAGCATGATCCTCTACAAGGAAGATGCGCAGACGAGCGCTCCCGTGCCCGGCACTGTGCTGTCGGTCAAGTCTGTTACAGGCGCCTACTCTACGTCCGTTAAAATCGGTGAGAGCGGATCAGCCACGCTGGAGGGCCTGGAGCCCGGCGTTTATGTCGTATCCGAAGAGTCCGTGCCGGAGCCGTACATTTTGTCCCACACAGAGCAGACCGTGGCGCTGCGTCCCGGCAAGACCACAGAGGTCCATTTTCAAAACTACAAAAAGCCCGGTTTGGAGATCCTAAAAAAGAACATTGCCAATATGGATCCCATCCCTGATATGACCTATAAGGTCGAGCAGATCGATGGCAGCTTTGAGACTACGGTCACGACAGACCTGCGAGGCCGCGCTTACCTCGAGAATATCCCCGTGGGCAGTTACCGCATCTCAGAGGTAGGCGGGCCGTCGAATGTGATCCTCTCCGAGATCCCGCAGGTGATCTATCTGGAGGCCGGCTGCACCCGCACGGTGACCTTTTTCAACGCGATCAAGCCCACGCTGACGGTCTTGAAGCAGAACAGTGTAACATCCGACCCTCTCCCCGGTGCAAAGCTGCACATCTACTATGCGTCCGACAACACCTCCACCGGCGAGATGCATGATCTCGGTGTGTTCTATTCTAACGAGGAGGGCAAGGTGGTTCTGGTGGACGCCGAGCGAGGCTGGTACAAAATCGTCGAGGAATCCTGCCCGCAGGGCTTCGGCTACCTTGACGGGGAGGCCGTACAAGAATTTTATCTGGAAGAAAACACCAGCAAGACCGTCATCATCCGCAATGTGCCGCTCAGTGCGCTGGTCGGCTTCAAATATGACTCCAAGACAGGGAAAGGTATTCCGGGCTGCCGTTTCGAGCTGCGTTATTTGAGCGGCAATACCAGCGGCACGGGCGGTACCGTCATCGGCACTTACGTGACCGGGCCCAATGGAGCCTTCACTGTAACCGGCTTAAAAAAGGGCACTTATATCTGCGAGGAGGTATCCAGTGACGGAAGCCACATTATCGACAGCGAGCCGCAGACCGTGTGGATCTCTAGTGAGGATCAGGACGTGGTCATCATCCGTTTTGGTAACTCGCCGTTTGGCAGCTTGCTCGTTACAAAGCTGAGCGATGACAACAAGCGCAGCCCGATCCCCAACACCGATTTCCTGTTAACTTATAGTGACGGCACGTTTGTCGGCAACGACAACGGTATCTATACAACGAACGCTGCGGGTGAGATCCTTGTGGATGGCTTGGAGCCGGGTGTGACGATCATCGCGCGCGAGGTCAGGGCCGCGGCTGGGTTCTTGCTGGACGAGTCGCCGCAGCACATCCAGATCAAAAGCGGCGAGACAGTGCATCTGCAGTTTCTCAACAGACCGTTCGGCAACCTGATCATCAAGAAAAACAGCAGCGCCCCGACGCAAGAGGCCGTGCCGGGGGCGGAGTTTGAGATCACATACGCTGACGGCAGCTATGTCGACGCCGCGGGCGGTACGATCTCGAGCAATGGCCGCTATGTGACAGACGAACATGGAGAGATCCGCATCAGCGGCATTGTCGGCACCGTCGTGGTGACCGAAATCAAAAGTGGACCGGGCTACCAGCTCGACGAGGCCAACCGCACGCAGACGGTGACGATCAATCCGGGCGATACGCAGACCCTGCAATTTTACAATGCCCCGATCAGCAAGGTCGAGTTTATCAAGGTGGATGCGGCAAATCGGAGTGTGCGTATCCCCGATACGACCATCGAGGTGCGCAGACTCGACGGTGCGCTGGTCACGACGCTCGTGACGTCGGAGAGCGGTCAGGCGTTCGCCTCACTCGAGGACGGCAGCTACTACGCCGTTGAAACGGTGGCAAATCCCAAATACCAGCTCAACAGCACGCCTGTTTATTTTGAGGTCAAGGACGGCAAGTGTGCCCCCGTTGTGCTGACCAACAAGATGATCTGCGGCATTTTGATCCACAAGACGTCGAGTACGACCGGCGATGGCATCTACGGCGTGCCGTTTATCCTCTATGACAGTGGACACAATCCCATTGCGCAGGAAGAGAGCGATAACGAAGGATATGTCCGTTTTGAGGGCCTCTCCGCAGGCCGTTTTTATCTAAGGGAGGGAGACAATGAGGGCTACATCCCCGACACTCAGGAAAAGACCGTCTATGTGAAAAACGGTGAGACGACGATCATTGAATGGAAGAACACGCCTATCACGGGCCAGATCCAGGTGCTCAAGACCTCGGAAGATTATAACTCAATGAACGGCTGGCCTGCCGGTACGCCGATCCCCGACACGGAGTTGGAGATCTACAACGCCCGCACGAATCGTTTGGTGGAGACCATCAAGGCAGATAAAAACGGCCTTGCGGTGAGTAAACCCCTGCCTTTGGGCCGCTACAAAATCGTTGAATCCAAGGCTGGGAAATTCTACGGTCTCGACAAGACGCCGATCGAGGTGGAGATCGAATTCGCCGGTCAGATCGTCAAGGTGAGCATGACCAATAACCCCTTTGTTTATGTCCACAATGAGAAGGATGTGCTGACGCTCATTGACAATCTCATTAAGAATACCACGCCGCGCAACGCTTCCAGCAATGACCCGTTTTGGGAAAAGGCTGAAATTGCACTGGATTCGGCGCTGATGCTCTATCTCATCAGTGAAGCGCCGTCGGAGGAACGAAACTTCGAGACAATGCTCTACATGATGAACTTTGCCGAAGTGCGGGAGGATGATGACCAGTATCGCAGCCCTCTCGATATGCTTTTCCGCGCGTTGGAGGAAGAGCAGCCGAACCATGTTGCTGTCAAGCAGTATAAGGTCTTCAAACAGGCTGCGGGTGTTGTATGCTCTAAAAGACTTCTTAATCAAGCGGT
>ULZG01023521.1_pt1 | contig 12671 bp, 8 predicted proteins | sample 1962881 | NCBI WGS metagenome assembly ULZG01 (sample SAMEA4835883, study PRJEB28245) | human gut metagenome | biome: gut microbiome; material: fecal sample | place: Denmark | collected 2008 | reverse complement strand
TCATCATCGATATAGATGAATATTTCCTTCATTGCATTCAATTTTGCTATAGATTCCTGTTAATAATAGATGGCTGCCACTTGTTGGCAATGGCTTCCCTACGTTATTTGCCTTTTCTGTCCCCTGATGGTCTTGAAGGTGGGGGCGTATTAGGTATATTCGGTAATTCTCGCTGCTGTTCTTTCTATTCTTGCTATTCACTCGATAACCTACCGATATAACCATGTCAAGGTTATAGAATGGTATATCGCGAACTATCTTTCTGCTACCCTCAAAACGAACCTGTGCATTTTTTGCACAGATTGAGATCTCATCCAACTCCTCTGCCTTGTATATGTTTCTGATATGATGAACAATAGACGTTCTGTCTACCCCAAATAACTCAGCCATTTGGTTTTGAGTCAGCCATACAGTATCTTTTTCAAGCTTTACATTCAGTTCGACCTTTCCGTCTGCAGAACGATATATCTCTATTTTGTTTTCTTCCATATCAATAGTTGTCAGTCTTGTTTGTATAACTCTCATAGGCTTTTTGCCCATTCTTTCATTGTTTGTCGCAATGATTTTGGTTCCAAGAAATCTTTCGTATTCGTCTTTGAACTTGTTTGGTAAATTCAATGGCATTTTATCATTCAACTCTGCTTTATCGAAAAGCCATCCCCAAAAGTTTTGCACATCATCGCCTTCTGCTAACGATTCTACATAACTTCTAAATGATTATATCGGTGGATTAAAGACGTTTGTTCTATTACCTGAAAAATTCTGGCGCAGATTTGGCGCACACTTAAACGAAAAATCAGCGTAACTTGTTGTTTTACAACTCGTTACGCTGACTTTGGCGGAGAGAGAGGGATTCGAACCCCCGGTACCTTGCAGTACGCCGGTTTTCAAGACCGGTGCATTCGACCACTCTGCCATCTCTCCTAAGATGCTGTATAGCGGTCTTAACGGGTGCAAAGATACGGAGTGTTTTTGATATGGCCAAGCGTTTTGGCGATTTTTTTTGCCACGATGGCGATTTTCTTGGATTTAGGGGAAATCGGGGATTATGAATTGGGGATAAGGCGCCAAACGACAAAGGGGAAGGGAGGGGCCAAGCAACAAGGGAAGGGCTCGTCAGGCACAAGAAATGGCATAAGAAATAAAGGCTGGAACGACAGATGACGCGAGAGTGATTCAACAGGCGGCTGGCATTATGCTTGCCACGCCGCCAAGTCCATGGCGCGGCGGATGACGGGAGCCATGTCGTAATATCTGTATTCGGCCAGGCGGCCGCCGAAGATGACATTTTTCTCTTGCTGGGCCAACTGCTGGTAGCGGGTCAAGAGGGCGGAGTTGCGCTCGTCGTTGACAGGATAATAAGGCTCCATGCCAGGTTTCCATTCCGTTGAATATTCGCGGGAGATAACAGTGAAAGGGTTGTCGTTGACGGCACTGCCGAAGGTCTCGAAGTGCTTGTGTTCGATAATCCGCGTGAAGGGTACGTCATGCGCCGTGTAGTTCACCACGGCACATCCCTGATGGTTACTCTCCTGCAATGTCTCATGTTCGAATCGAACGGAACGGTATTCGAGGGCCCCGTAACAATAATTGAAATAGGCGTCGATGGGACCGGTATAAACGATGTGCGCGGCCTCAGCGGTGAGGGCTTCGCGATGGAGGAGAAAATCGGTATCAAGACGCACTTCCGTTCCTTCAAGGAGGGCGTCGATGAGGGCGTTATAGCCAGCGGCGGGAATACCCTGGTGGGCATCGTTGAAATAGTTGTTGTCGTAAACGAAGCGCACAGGAAGGCGTTTGATGATAAAGGCCGGTAGCTGGGTACACGGACGTCCCCACTGCTTCTCGGTATATTCCTTCACGAGATGTTCATAGAGGTCCCGTCCGATAAGCAGCAGGGCCTGTTCCTCCAAATTCCGAGGTTCGTCAACCCCTTGCGCCTTCATTCGTTCAACAGCCTCCTGCCGTTGACTTTCAATACGCTGGCGTGCCTCTTCGGGAGTGACGACGCCCCACATCTGGTGGAACGTATTCATATTAAACGGAAGATTGAAGAGGCGGCCCTTATAGTTGGCAACGGGCGAATTGGTATAGCGGTTGAACGGCGTGAGGCCAGTGACAAAGCGCCACACCTCCTCGTCGGAAGTATGGAAGATATGCGCACCATATTGGTGTACGTTGATATTGTGTATGCGTTCGCAATGAACATTTCCACCAGTGTGCTGGCGCTTGTCAATCACGAGGCAGCGTTTCCCACGCTGGCGCATGAGATGGGCAAAGGTGGCTCCGAAGAGGCCGGTGCCCACGATGAGATAGTCGTAAGGTGTTTTCATGGTTTCTTCTTTCGTTTAACAAGTCCAAGAGCATATTGCCCCATCTCACGCAAAAGCGCGTCGTGCATAAAGGCCAGGGCGCCGACATAGACGATACTTCCAGTGGCGATGCTCAGCAAGAGCTGCATCCACACGTTGGGCATGCAGCCGCCAACGGCCCAGAGGGCAATCGCCATGAGAACACCGGCGGCGACATAGTGGAGGTGAACACGCTCAATGATGGGAAAAGGAATGAAGCGGCGTCCCCACGTAATCTGTATGATGAGCACCACCAGTTCGGCGGCAAACGTGGCGATGGCTGCCCCGTCTTGCGCCAACAGGGGGATGAGGGCAAAGTTGATGAGGAAATTAAAGAGGGCGCCGCCAGCCACACTCCAAATCACGATATTCTCCTTGCCTTGCGGATACAGCACTTGCAAGCCAAACATATTGGTCAGACTGATGAAGAGGATGATGGGGGCCGTCCAGCAGAGCACGCTCACCGCCGGCGTAAAGTCGGGACCGCAGAAGATGGCCACAATGCCCTCAGACACAGAGAGCAATCCTATCATGCAGGGCAGCGAGAGGGCCATCGTGAGCCTCAGCGTTTTGCGGCAGATAGCAGCAAATTCATCCATGCGCCCAGTCTCGAAGAGATTGGCGCAGCGGGGTAGCATCACCGTACTGATGGAGGCCACCACGGAAAGCACAATTTGCGAGAGGCGATTGCCTGCGGTGTAATACCCAACGGCGGCGTCTCCTTTCATGAAACCGAGCATCATAACGTTGAGGTTGAGATAGATGCTCGTGATGAGGTTGAACACGAAGATGTGGAGCGAGGGCTTCAGATGCCGCCACACGCGCAGTTCGCGCCACGGGATGGACTTCAGGGGGATGAACTTGCGCAGGTGAATGAAATTAATGATGTTATTGCCGACGGTGGTGCCGACGATAACGAGGGCATAGATGAGCAAGTCGTCGGGGGTTTTCACAAAAAGGAAAAGGCCAAACACCACCCAGAAACGGAAAATGGTGGTGCGCACCGTCATAAACATGAAGTCTTCTATGGCCTGGTAAAACCAATTGACACCGATGGCGGTGAACACAATTGAGAGACTGAGCACATAGAAGATGCCCAGATTCTGGTTGATCTGCGGCACGAAAGCGCCGAGCGCCCACACCAGGACATATCCCATGAGACACAGGATGACGCTGAGCAAGAGAATCTCCACCGTTGTCTTGTTGCGCAACGCAATATCATCGCGGTGGCGGGCCACTTCCCGAACGGCATACATAGGGATGCCGAGACTGGTGAGCAACACGATGTTGGTGATGATGGAGAGTTGAAAGTTCACGATTCCTATACCCTCCGGCATGAGGATGCGGGCGGCATAAGGAAAGGTCACGATGGGGAAGATGATTCCCGTCATCGTGTTGAACATATTCAGAAGGGTATTGGTTTTCAGAGAGTTTGTTTTCACGTCAGATATGCTTTCTGCTTGAAGGAAAATATTCTAACAGCGGAGCGAAGCGGTTTTCCTCCCCCGTTGCTGGCAACAGCGCCTTTACTTATCCTCGGATTCTGAGTGTTCCGAAGAGTCGCCGGCCGCAGCGGCCTCGTTCGTTTTCTTCCAGATGTCTTGCACCACCAGTCCGGCCAACGTAAAACCGAAGATGGCGGTGGTGTGCGCCATCGTGCCATTGATCTGGGCCTTCTGCGGACGCCAGGCATCGCCACCCTCCCCTTGTGCATTTGGCAGGGCGTCTACGTCGCAGTTGTTGTCCACCACGGCGTTGGGAACGAGTTCTTCGCTAAACACGCAGCGGAATTTCCGGCGCGGCAGGCGCTTCGACTGCTTGAACTTGCGGCGCAACGCGGCAGCCAGCGGACAGCCCTTCACCTTCCAAAATTCAGCAACAGAAATCTTCGTCGGGTCCATCTTCAGGGCGGCACCCATAGAGGAGAAGAAAACGGATTTCGTGTCGGTGGCGCGGCGAATGAGTAGCACTTTGTCTTTCAAACTGTCGATGGCATCAATGATATAGTCATAGGAAGCGAGGTCGAAATCGTCAGCGGTCTCTTCGCAGTAGATTTTCATCAGGGCTTCGATTTCCGCCTCTGGATTAATGCTCAAGAGGCGTTCGCGCAATGCCTCAACCTTCACCTGCCCCACTGTGGAGGTGGTGGCCATGAGCTGCCGATTGACATTGGTGATGCAGACGCGGTCGGAATCAACAATGGTGAGGTGGCGTATGCCAGACCGCACCAGGCTCTCGGCACACCAGCTACCAACGCCGCCAACACCGAAGATGATGACGCGGGCCGACGAGAGAACGTCCATGACGGAAGGACCGACAAGGAGACGGGTGCGATGGAATATGCCTTCTTCTATATTGCTCATTGTTTATATAAGTAGGTTGTCTAAATACTATATATCAAACGTCCTCGGACGCATCCACTTATTGCAATGGAAACTGATTAACTTGCAAAGATAACTGATTTTTCCATATCCGCCCAAGCAATTCCAGTTTCGTCGGATGATTTTTCCGCATGTCGCTTTGCATTCCAATTAAATTAGTACCTTTGCAGAAGATAGGCTGCGGCTCAGCATAACGTTCAAGTAAACTTGACGCTCTGCGTTCACCTTGCACTATCTTTGCAGAAGATAGGCTGCACCTCGGCAAAGACCGCAAGCAAGCTTGCATCTCTGCTCTCGGTTTGCACTACCTTTGCAGAAGATAGATTTCTGCGTTGGCAGAACGCACAAGAACGTTTGACGCCATGCCGCCGGCAGACATCATTGTTGAAACTTTAAACACCAATAATAATATGAGTACGTTAGAAAAGATTTTTGCAGAAAAACTGCTCGCTGTCAAAGCCATCAAACTTCAGCCTGAACAGCCTTTCACATGGGCCAGCGGCTGGAAATCTCCATTTTATTGCGACAACCGCAAAACCTTGGCATTCCCGGCTTTGCGTTCTTTCGTCAAACTGGAATTGAGCCGCATCGTGGCTGAGAAATATCCTGAAGCCGATGCCATTGCCGGTGTTGCAACTGGCGCCATCGCCCAGGGTGCTTTGGTTGCCGATGCTCTCGCTCTGCCATTCGCCTACGTACGTTCAAAACCCAAAGACCACGGCATGACCAACCTCATCGAGGGCGACTTGCAGAAGGGCATGAAGGTGGTGGTCATCGAAGACCTCATCTCAACGGGCGGCAGCAGTCTGAAGGCTGTTGAGGCTTTGCGTCAGCACGGCTGCGAAGTGATTGGCATGGTGGCCAGCTACACCTACGGTTTCCCCGTGGCTGAAGAGGCTTTCAAAGCTGCCAACGTGGAACTCACCACGCTGACCAACTACGAAGCTGTGGTTGAAGTGGCGCTCCAAACTGGCTACATCAAGGAACAGCACGTGGAACTGCTCCACCAGTGGCGCAGCAATCCTTCTGAATGGGGAAAGTAACCTAAGGACATTCTCAACAATTTAAATATTCTACCGGGACGCCCCGTGCGCCCCGACAAAAAACACACATACATCATGGCACAAGTTCCAGAATTCAAATACGCGCCGATGTTCCAGCTCGGCAAAGACACAACGGAATACCGCCTGCTTTCGAAAGAAGGCGTCAGCACTGCCGAATTTGAAGGCAAAACCATTCTGAAGGTGAGCAAGGAAGCGCTCACGATGGTGGCCCAGCAGGCTTTCCACGACGTGGAGTTTATGCTCCGCCGCGAACACAACCTCCAGGTGGCCAAGATTCTCGAAGACCCTGAAGCTTCTGAAAACGACAAATACGTAGCCCTGCAGTTCCTCCGCAACGCCGAAACAGCAGCGAAGGGCATCCTGCCTTTCTGCCAGGACACGGGCACGGCCATCATCCACGGCGAGAAGGGACAGCGCGTCTGGACGGACTTCGAAGATGAAGAAGCCTTGAGCCTCGGCGTCTACAACACCTTCACGGAAGACAACTTGCGCTATTCGCAAAACGCTCCGCTCAACATGTACGACGAGGTGAACACGCGCTGCAACCTCCCGGCACAGATTGACATTGAAGCCACTGAAGGCGACGAATACCGCTTCGTGATGGTTGCCAAGGGTGGCGGTTCGGCCAACAAGACTTACTTCTACCCCATGACGAAGGCCACCATCCAGAACGAAGGCACACTGCTGCCTTTCCTCGTTGAAAAGATGAAGAGCCTCGGAACGGCTGCCTGCCCGCCATACCACATCGCTTTTGTCATCGGCGGAACGAGCGCTGAAAAGAACCTCCTGACGGTGAAGCTCGCCTCTATCAAATACTACGACAGCCTGCCAACAACGGGCGACGAAACGGGACGCGCCTTCCGCGACATCGACCTCGAAGAAAAACTGCTCAAGGAGGCATACAAAATCGGCCTCGGCGCACAGTTTGGCGGTAAATATCTGGCACACGACATCCGCGTCGTACGTCTGCCTCGCCACGGTGCAAGCTGCCCCATCGGCATGGGCGTTAGCTGCTCGGCCGACCGCAACATCAAGGCGAAGATTAACAAAGATGGTATCTGGATTGAAAAGATGGACGCCAATCCTTCTGAACTCATCCCTGAGGAATACCGCAAGCCGGGCGAAGGTGCGAAGGGCATCGAAATCGACCTCGACAAGGGCATCGATGCTGTGCGTGCCGAACTGACGAAATATCCTGTCAGCACGCGCGTAAGCTTGAAGGGCACCATCATCGTGGCTCGCGACATCGCCCACGCCAAACTGAAAGCGCGTTTGGATGCTGGCGAGGAAATGCCGGAATACTTCAAGAACCACCCGATTCTCTACGCCGGACCAGCCAAGACGCCGGAGGGCTATCCTTGCGGCAGCATGGGCCCAACAACGGCCAACCGTATGGACCCGTATGTCGATGAATTCCAGAGCAAGGGTGCCAGCTTGGTGATGATTGCCAAGGGCAACCGCAGTCAGGTGGTGACCGATGCCTGCCAGAAGCACGGCGGTTTCTACCTCGGCACCATCGGTGGCGTGGCTGCCGTTCTCTCGCAGAGCAGCATCAAGAGCATCGAATGCGTGGAATATCCAGAACTCGGCATGGAGGCCATTTGGAAAATCACGGTTGAAGACTTCCCCGCTTTCATCCTCGTCGACGACAAGGGCAACGACTTCTTCCAGCAACTGAAACCGTGCTGCGCTTGCGCCCACTAATCTCATCCGAACAATGCCAGAGGACTTTGTAATATAATGGTAAAGAGAACAACTTGAGCCATTACCTACAACGCCCAACAAACAATAAAGGAGGCAGACACCGCAATGATGTCTGCCTCCTTTTTGTTGTTTTTTCAGGGTGTTCAAAATTCAGAAAAATCAAGGTCGGTAAAAAGGCGCCAGCGCCCCTGAAAGGGGCTCATATTTAGGGTAGGGGCTTGCCCCTACCTCTTGAGGCCGATTTATGAACCTCGCCCCTGTAAGGGGCTCATATCTCTAATCTTACAATCTCGAATAATACAGCGGGGCAAGCCCCGTGCCAACGAGATATGCGCCCCTTACAGGGGCAACAGCGAAAATTGATGAGCTGCGACGAGAGATAGGGGCAAGCCCCTATCCTAGAATATGAGCCCCTTTCTGGGGCAGCGGCGCCTTTTTACCGACCTTGATTTTTCTGAATTTTGAACACCCTAATTATTTTCAAGGAACGCATCCCCTAAGTCTTTAGCTCAGCGGTAGTTCATTTCTTCTCGAGAATATAAAACTTAGCCGTTTCGCCTTCTGGCTCGTTGCCAAGAGAATCTGTCATGACCAGATGGCTGTCGTCCTTCACCTTATAATAAGAGCGTTCACCGCTTGAGGGGCGTTCAAGCATCAGCAAACGGCCGTCGAGCACATGCAAAACGCCGCTTGCCTCGTCGTGAGCATCCTTGCGGTCGATATAATCCTGGCGCAACTGATAGGTGCTGTCGGCATTAACGGTGAGCACCGTTTTAATTCCCGGGCAGTCGGCTGCAGGAAGCACACCTTCGTATGTTCCGGCAACAGTTGCCAAATCCAATTCGTTGTTAGCGGCCGAAATACTGTCAGCAACGTTTGTTGAGTCGTTTTCAGAAGCCTCCTGCGCCGTCTTGTTGCCAGTGCAAGAGAAAGTCAAGGCAATCGAGGCGACTGCCAAAGCCATCAAATTCTTTTTCATTTGTTTCTATTCTAAAAGGTTTTTGAAACGGCGAACTCCACCGCAGCCACAAAAGTAGGTAAAAGTTTTTGTATGGGAAGAAGTTGGCTGGTTAAGTAATGGTAAAAGATGCGCGGACATGCGCCGCAACAACAAAATAAAAAAAGCTGTCTATTTCCCTTCCCCAGCAAAGGAGGTGAAACAGACAGCTTTTATTTTAGGGGTGTTCTATAAATTAGTTTTAATGGAGATTCTTTATTTAGGATTGACTTGGCCGCTTTTACATTTCTCACTCGCATCTTGCTGTATTTCAAAGACTCACATAGCTCGCTATGCTCGTCTTTGAAATACAACAATCTGCTTCGCGATAAATGTAAAATCGGCTCAAGCTAATTTATAGAACACCCCTTTATTCAGATATTTAGGAACTTACTTGATGACCTTCTTTCCTCCAACAATCACGGGGAATCCCTTTCGAAGCGTATGGAGGCGGCGGCCACTCATGTCATAGACAATGTCATTGCCTTCAATTCCATCTGCAACGGTTACCGACTCTTCAATGCCCGTGGTGGGGAAATCGAAGTTGCCGTTGTCAATTCCTTCAAACACAAAGACGGTGGAAGCAGGCAACGTGAAGGTGATTTCCTTGTCGATGTCAATGGGCACATTCATTTCCACGCCACGCAAACCGCGCTCACCGATCACCTGGTCGGCAAAGGAACTGCTCAGGGTCACTGTGGTCTTGATATACGCTGGAATGTCGAGCGCCTTGCGAAGGGTCGTTTTCAGCGTACGCACCTTGGTGTCGGGGTTGCGCAAGGCGAGCGTGGCCTTCTTACCGTTCCAGGCGCCCCATCCATAAATATTGGCAGTGGTGCCATCCCAAGGATTGCCGCCCACCCAGTGTACGTCGGGCAAGACATCGGCATTTCGTTCTTGCCAGTCCATGCAGTCGGCAAGTTCCTTCCAGAGTTTGCCCTTCTGTCCCTTGGCATTCTTGATGCTGTTCATCAGCGCATAGTCGTTGTAGAGTTCCACCATGCCCGAACCGCAAGCAAAGGCGCAACGCATTTCGCGCACCACGCCATTGTAGCTCATATCCTTAGACACGTTGCCGAAATTGGAGAGGATGAACCCGTGGGTCATCAACGTGTTGATGGGGCAAAGTGGCGAACGCTGTACATAGTTCTGATAAACAAGGCGGTCACGATAGGTGATCCATTTCTCACGGTCGGAGCCCACACCGATTTCGCCATAGTCATTCTCCTGGCGCCATGTAGCATCGGTGACGTGATACCAGAAAGGCGAAGCCCACGTTCCCACAGTGGTATTGTAGAAGATGTCGGGCCGTTTCTTGCGCACGTCGTTCTCAATGCTGATGATGGCCTCGCAGTTTTCAAGTCCGGTGTCGGTCAGGTCGGGACCTACGGCGGAGAACTGGGCACTGATGCCGTCGAACTTGAAGAAGCGGAAGTCATACTTCTCAATCATGTCGTTGCAACATCTCACAAAGTAGTCATAATATTTGCCGTTGCTGAGCTGCATGCCGCCTTGTCCCTTCCAGTAGTTGCGGCGGTAAGTACCGCTGGCGCCATATCCGCCAACTGGTCCGAGCCAGGCACCGATGCCTGCACCCATTTGTTTTGCCAGATTGTCTTCCGCCGTGAATCCATTGGGGAAGTTGCCGTTGAAAGTCCACGTGCCGTATTCGTCCCAACCGTCGTCCCAGACGAAGGCAACGGGTTTCTTGCCGTATTTGTCATAGAAATCGGTTTTCCAATGTTTGACGACGTCGGCACATTGTGCATCGGTCATATTGCCAGTGTAATCGCCCTTGGTGCCATACACACCGCCATTTCCCTTGGCATTGTTGCGGTTGATGTTCAGTTCATACCAAGAAATATAAACTGGCATTGCACGCCAAGGCACTGCACGCTCGCGCTCGCTGTATGCCAAGAACGAACGACGCTGCTGCCCAGGAGCGACCAGGCCGACCACGGAACTGACATTCCACGTTTTTCCCTGCTTCAGCGTGGTGTTGCGCCGCCAATAACCCTGCATGGGCACCTCTGTCGGGGCAAGCATGTGGAGCGTGTCGACCTTGGTGTAGTTCAACGTGATACTGCCAGAGGAAGTCATGGCATCGTTTTTCTTCGACACCAGTATGCGCAAGGTGCATTTGCCCTTCTGCGGAATCCAGAGGCTATAGGTATTGCTTTCTTTAGACGTACCTGTATAGCCCACATGATAGTCTGAGGCAATCACGTTGTTGCTCGCATCCAGCAAATCCACGCCCACGATGTTGAGGCGGTTGGCGCCACTGGCATAAGCGAAGGTGGTGGTCAGCGTTCCGTTGCTCTCGATGAAGTCAACGTCCATCTTCTTCTCCAGAACATTGGGGTATGCCTCATCGAGTTCCTTCACGCGCGAAGGGATGTCGGCATCGGCCACTGCCGTCCAAGTATCTGGCGTCCAGGCGCGGAGCACCTCGTCGTCAACTTCAAATTTGGTCAAGGCAACATCTGCCATCGGGTTGCCGGAGGCCACACGGAACTCAGCAACACAGGCAAAGACGGCACCATTCTGTGAGGATTTGATGACAACCTTCACATAGCGGGCATTGATCTTCGCTGGTAATTTCACCCACACTTCTCCCAGGGAATAGGTCAGCGTGCCTGCCATCTGCTTCGTCAGTTTGCTGGCATCATCACCAGCCCAAATCTCATAGTCCTTGATATGTCCGTTCACGCCAACAGCCGCCTGGCGCGTGACGAAGCCCACGTATTCCACAGGTTGCGACTGCTGCATATCCACCATAAACCAGTGGGGCATCGCCTTGTTGGTGTTGTCGTCATAATGCGAATGCCAGTAAGTATTGGCATCGCCGTCAATAATGGCTCCCGCTTTGCCGGTGCCGTTGTCGTTGTTCCATCCGTCAACGCTCACCTTCCAGTCGTTGCGGTCGTAGATGACGGTCTCCCCGCTGCCAGTGGTCTCTCCGGCCAAAGTCTGGGCTTTCACGCTTGCCTTCGGCAGGTCGTCGGCAATCAGGTCGTAGATGACAACCGGCACCGCAATTTTCTGGCTGAAGGTGACTGTGCCGTTGCTGCTGAAATCGCTGCGCTTCGTGCCTGCCACAAAATAGCGCAACACATAAGCGCCCGTCTGCGGAATGTCGAGCGTATAGACGTTGTTGCTCTTCTGTCCGCCGGTGAAGCCGCTATGATAGTCACTTGCAAGCACCTTGCCTGTGCCGTCCACCACGTCGACCCCGACAATGTCAAGACGGTGGTTGCCACTTGTATATTGGAACGTGAGGGTCTGTTTGCCAGTCTTGCGAAACGACACATAGCCGCGTGCGCCCATGACATCGTCGGGCGAGACACTGACGTTGTCCACCTTGAGGTCTGCTTCCCGGATGGCCTGGGGAAGTTCCTCACCGGGAGCCCAAACAAACGAGCCGGAGTTCCACCCTTTGGGATTAAACGAGTCCATGCCCGCATTGGCCACCTGCGTTGAGTTCACGCCCATCGGTGTTTCCAGTCCTGCAAAAATCTTGTCGCTTGCCAACACTGCGCCGCGCGTGTTGCCAACCACCACAGGGACGGATTTGGCTGCATTGTTGTCGACGACGTAGAGCATGGGCGTGATGGACTGCATCGCCTGGTCTTTATCGGCCGTCACTTCAAGCGTGGTGCGAAGATAGTGTGAGCCATCACGCAAAACGGCGTGCCACGTGACGTTGAGCCGATCTTTCTTGAACACGGCTTTGATGGCTTTGCCGTCGAAGCGGTCGGAACCCTTCACGGCATCGGCCTTGCCTGTCAGCGTTTCCTCTTCAACGCTGACAAGGGTCATGTCTGACGACGTAAATGACGTGCCGTCGCCAAGCACCACCTTGAAAAGATCAGTGCCTGCTTTGAGGTTCATTTCTTCGCAACCGCCAAAAATGAGTTTGTCTCCATCTTTAACGAAGCGGGCGGAAAGCAAATTGTTTTTAAGGATGTATGTGCCATCGCCAACAACGAGCGACGCCGTGCTGGCCTGCTGTTGCTGGGGAAAGATGACTTTCTGCGCAACAAGGCCTTGCCCGCCGCCCACGATGAAGCAGCAGATGGTTGCGCCGATTAACTTCTTACGGATATCAGAGTAAGGTGTCATCATTAAGGTTGGATTGCTGAATTCAACTTGCAAATGCAACAGAATTCTGATT
>ULZG01022668.1_pt1 | contig 12877 bp, 9 predicted proteins | sample 1962881 | NCBI WGS metagenome assembly ULZG01 (sample SAMEA4835883, study PRJEB28245) | human gut metagenome | biome: gut microbiome; material: fecal sample | place: Denmark | collected 2008 | reverse complement strand
TTTCGTTATCCGCTATATTGTCTGTTGAATATTTGTCTACCGCGTTCATCATATTTTACTCCGACCAAAGCATCTTTCCAAATGTTACTTTTTTCCTATTCAACAGTATAAACTTATTATTTCAAAATTTCAATATTAATTTCACTTTTTATGGGACTATCAGACTACCCAAAAATTATGCAATAAAAAAGCACCAACCCTATGGCTCATACGTCCATAAAACCGGTACCTTTGAGTGCGCCTCCAGGGGCTCGAACCCTGCACACCCTGATTAAGAGTCAGGTGCTCTACCAAATGAGCTAGAAGCGCGTTTATTAATTTGTTTGCGTTTTCCTTAACGCGAAATTTATTATATAGTATAGTTTATAGAAATGCAACACTTTTTTTAATTTTTTTAAAATTTTTTTTAGATTTTTTGTAAAACAGTTGATTTTACACCGTTTTAAGCTATATTATTTTCTATATACAGAGACTTTTTATTCCAGATTTCCAATCCAAAGTCTCTCAGAAAGGATTTACTGATAATGAAAGTAGAAGAAAGATTATTAAAATATGTGGGCTATCACACCACATCTGATGAAGCAAGTGATAAAATACCAAGCAGTGACAGGGAATTTGCACTCGCAAGAGAGCTTGAGTCAGAGCTTAAGGAGCTTGGCTTATCCAAGGTTGTGCTCACTGACCATTGTTACGTGTATGGTCTGCTGCCTGCCACTGCCGGCATGGAGCACAAAAAAGCGGTCGGATTTATTGCACATATGGATACTGCACCTGATTTTTCCGGGGAAAATGTCAAGCCACAGCTGCTGCGTCACTATGACGGAAGCGATGTGCTGCTTAGAGGCAGTGGCGAATACCTGAGAGTAAGCGATTTTCCTGAGCTTAAAGCCCTATCCGGACGCACTCTCATTACCACAGATGGCACTACCCTGCTTGGTGCCGATGACAAGGCCGGTGTGGCTGAGATTATGACCGCCTTAGAGCAGATTATCGCAGAGGGCACTCCTCACGGCGATATCTGGGTTGGATTTACCCCTGATGAAGAGGTCGGAAAGGGTGCGGATTTGTTTGATCTGGACTATTTCGAGGCAGATTTTGCCTACACCGTGGATGGTGATTACGAGGGCGAGGTGGCCTATGAAAACTTTAATGCCGCAAGCGCTGAATTTACCATAAAGGGCGTCAACGTGCATCCGGGCGAAGCAAAGGACATTATGGTCAATGCTGCTTTGGTTGGCTGCGAGATTGCCGCAGCGCTGCCTGCAAACGAGACTCCTGCCACAACTGAGGGCAGAGAGGGCTTTTACCATCTGTGTGATATGAGCGGTGATGTAGCATCAGCCCATCTGTCATATATTGTGCGCGACCACGACAAGGCTCTTTTTGCTAAAAGACTTGATACTCTCCGCTCTCTTGAGATAGAGATGAACAAAAAATATGGTGAGGGCACTGTTTCTTTGACTATCACCCACTCCTACGAGAATATGCTTTCAATCATAATGGACAACATGTACATTATCGACCTGGCTAAGGCTGCTATAGAGGAAAACGGTCTAGAGCCGCTATCACGCCCGGTTCGCGGCGGTACAGACGGCGCACGTTTATCCTTCATGGGACTTCCTTGTCCAAACCTCGGTACCGGCGGCTACGGCTTCCACGGCCCATTTGAGCACATATCAGTGGAGGGCATGGAGACTGCGGTTAATATAATCAAATCAATTGTGAAGCATGTGCTGATGCTTGCTGACGCGTGATTTTGCTGCCGGTCAGTTACTATTCACAACTAACAGTGTGACTAGTCACGGCCACGTTACTGTTCACAACTAACAGTGTAACCAGTAATCCGGCAGCACTTATCATTTTTGCAGTTGTTGGTGGAATATTTGTAAATTATCTTCGCAGAAATCAAAATGATATCGGCGGAGGAATGTGAAAGGATTACATGAAAGAGCATTGGGGAATCGATGACGACAAGTAATCAAAAATACCGGGCAACACATTTTGTGTCCCGGTATTTTTATACAACCATCGTAACTATTCAGAACCACTGAGAACAAGAAAAGCTGATGCGTTATCAGAAAAGCCTGACTTTGCTATCGTGAATTTGCAGGCTCCATGTTCACAGAGCGGCCCTTTATCTTTGCATTCTTCATGGCATTGAGCACTTCCTTGCCATACTCAGCCGGCACCTCAACAAATGTATACTTGTCGTACATGTCAATTGCACCGACAAGCCTGCCAGGCATGCCTGACTCGCCTGCAATGGCGCCTAAAATGTCACCCGGCTTTATCTTGTCCTTCTTTCCTACGTTGATAAACAGGCGTACCATGCCATCCTCAGCTCCTGTATTGCGGAAATCATAGTCGTCCTTTGATTCAGCTGTGGATATCTCTGAAGCACCCATAGCCTGGTATAAAAATGCCGCCGCTATATCCATTGCCGTGTAATCTGACTCATTTATCTGATTCTCTATAATATCAATGACACTTGTGAGATTTTCCTCATCTATAATGGTGGAAATCTGGTCCATAATCTTTTCTGCCCTGATTTTGGCAACATCATCAGATGATGGAATTGGCTGTGCATAGATTTTTGTCTTGCAGTAGCGCTGTATGTCCTTGAGCTTATATACCTCCTTGCCCTTTACAAAGGAGAATGCCTTTCCACAGCGGCCTGCTCTTCCTGTACGACCGATTCTATGTACATAATACTCGTCATCCTGAGGCAGATCATAATTGAAAACAGCCTCCACATCATCCACATCAATTCCGCGCGCTGCGACATCAGTGGCAATAAGAATATCTGTCTTTCCGTTTCTGAAGTTCTTCATGACACGATCTCTCTGCACCTGCTTCATATCGCCATGAAGTCCTTCTGCACTGTAGCCGCGTCCGCAAAGCTCATATGCCAGCTCGTCGACCATCTTCTTGGTATTGCAGAATACAAGTGAGAGCTTTGGATTATAGTAATCCAACAGTCTTGTGAGTACATCTATCTTGTCCTTGCGCTTCACATCATAGTAATACTGGTCGATATTTGCGACTGTCAGCTCTTTTTTCACAATCTTGATATTGATAGCATCATGCTGATATTTTCTTGTAATTTCCAAAATAGGCTTTGGCATTGTTGCCGAGAAGAGTACTGTCTGATGCTCCTGTGGCAGGTATTCGAGCACTGTCTCGATGTCCTCCCTAAAGCCCATGTTGAGCATCTCGTCTGCCTCGTCGAGCACTATTGTCTTTACATGGTCAGGCCTGATTGTCTTTCTCCTGAGATGATCCATAAGACGCCCCGGGGTTCCGATAATAATCTGCACACCGCCCTTAAGTGCCTTAATCTGGCGGCTGATATCCTGTCCTCCGTATACCGGAAGTACCTTCACACCATGCATATATTTTGCAAGCTTCCTGATTTCATCTGCCACCTGGATGGCAAGCTCCCTTGTAGGAGAGAGGATGATAACCTGTGTCTTGTGACTTGATGCATCAACGCTCTCAAGCACCGGAATACCAAAGGCTGCTGTCTTTCCTGTTCCGGTCTGCGCCTGTCCGATTACATCCCTGCCCGAAAGCACTGCCGGGATTCCCTGAGCCTGTATTGGAGTTGCCTCCTCAAAGCCCATATCCTTGATGCCTCGCAAAATCTTAGGGTTTAGTTCTAATTCGTCAAATCTGATTGTTTCCATATATTTTTTATATTTCCTTTCAAAAAAATAAAGTGTGCATATTTTTATAACATGCACACTTTAACATATTTGTGAGATAATTACAAAATATTATTTCTTCATTTCTTTACTGAATAGTTACCAAAATACTACATACTGCTAAATAAAGCTGCTATCTCATCCGGTGTCAGATTACGATTTGTGTTATTCAAATCTACAACCGGAGACTTTGCCGGTTCCGGGTCACTTGCAGGCTCCGGCTCAGGTGCCTGAGGTGCCTCTGTGACCGGTTCCGTAATCACTTCCTCTGCCGGTTTTGATTCAGGTTCTGTCGCACCTGCGTTTGCACTTGCAAAAAGTGCTGCTATTTCATCTGCACTCAGCTGGCGGTTCGGGTCACTGTTTGTCGTATCTGCAACAGCTTCTGCCGCAGGGCCTGGCTCTACTACTGGCTCCGGCTCAGGTGCCTGAGGTGCCTCTGTGACCGGTTCCGTAATCACTTCCTCTGCCGGCTCTGATTCAGGTTCTGTCGCACCTGCGTTTGCACTTGCAAAAAGTGCTGCTATTTCATCTGCACTCAGCTGGCGGTTCGGATCGCTGTTTGTCGTATCTGCAACAGCTTCTTCTGCCGCAGGGCTTGGCTCTACTACAGGTTCCGGTTCAGGTATATGTGGTGTCTCACTTACAGGTTCCGGTTCAGGTACATGTGGTGTCTCAACTACAGGCTCCGGCTCATTTACCGGAATAGGCTCAGGTATCTGTTCTGACTCATTCGCTTGTACAGATTCCGGTTCAGGTATCGCCTCCATGGCCGGTGCTGATTGTGGTGCGTCGATCGTTTGCTTAGGCATCTCAACATTTGCTGTAAACTGAATAGGATTTGCTGTGATTGCCTGACTCAGACGGATTTCCATATCCTTTATGCTGTCAGACAGAACCTGCTGCTTTTCCATAATGTCCTTGAGGTTGTCATAAATCACATTTTTCTGGCTCTCAATAATGAAATCATTGCTCTCCTTGAGCTTATTCTCAAGATGCTCAAAAGTCTCCATAAGCTGTTCATTAGAGTTCATAATCGCATCAGCATTTTCCTTATTCCTGTTGATAACAACCTTTGCGATTCCCTTCTGTGCATTGATGATATCCTCAGTCGGAATCTTTGACTCCTTCTGCAGTATCTCAATCTTTCCCTCTATCTCATCAAAATACTTTCTAAGCATGAGGTAAGATGCCTTTTCCGACTTAAAAATACTGTCATACTGTTCCTCCCTCCTGTCCTCCTTTAGAGCACTCAGTGAGAAAAATCCGCTTATCACTCCCCACAGGCAAATCATAAAGATAACTGTGATTGCTGCAATGAGCATGTATTCCTTTGGATAATTAATTATCGCATAAAAATCCGCTAAAATAACAAGCGTGGAAATAAGAATTAGAAATATAACCTGTATTTTTGCCTTTTTTTGCTTTTTATCCTGCATATAATTCCCCTTCCCGGGGCCTGACGCTATCCGCGACAGCCGTACCGCGTGACGGCTGTGGATAATACAAGTCCCAGTACATTTATCTTAATGTATCTATTATAGCGTTTATTTGCTGTAATGTCGATTGTTTTTAATGATTTTTCAGACATTTTCCAAGTATCCATGTTTTCCGAATAGCGTACGTATATACCGATGTTAGTATTTTTTTTCATTACTCCCCGATAATTGTAAACCTTTATTGCAGTTTCGGTTGACAATCGACATCTTTTCATGTTAATGTGTTAACCGTACAAAAATTACTATGAAATTTACAAAAAGGAGATTTTATCATGAACCAGACAGAAACTATAGACTACAAGCATGGAACGACCTATGCCATAACGGTAACAGCGCTCATGACAGCTGTCACATGTATTCTTGCACCATTATCTATCCCGATTGGGCCGGTACCGATTTCACTGACAAACCTGGCCATATATATTTCATTATATCTGCTCGGATGGAAACGTGGAACTATAAGCTACCTCATTTACCTGCTTATCGGACTTGTCGGAATCCCTGTATTTTCAGGCTTCACCGGTGGCCCAGCTAAGCTTGCCGGCCCTACAGGCGGATACATCATCGGTTTTATTGCCATGGCAATTATTGCAGGACTTGTAATCGATCATTTCCACCAGCCTTGGCTCCAGCTCATTGGTATGATTGTCGGAACTATCATATGCTATGTGCTCGGTACAGCATGGTTCTGCTTTGAGGCAAAAAGCACAGTCAGCGGTGCGCTCTCAATATGTGTGTTCCCATTTATCCCGGGCGACCTGATAAAAATGATAATTGCCATGCTTATCGGACCGGCTATTAAAAAAAGACTTCGCTAAACATCAACTCCAAGCTTTCTAAGCTCCTGATACAGGCGCGCTACCGGAAGCCCTACCACATTATTGTAATCACCATGTATTCCCTTAATGTGGATGGCAAAGCGTCCCTGTATCCCGTAGCTTCCTGCTTTATCCATCGGATCCCCGCTTGAAATATAGCGGTCAATTTCATCTTCCGTCAGTGTATACATGCTGACATCCGTCTTCTCATAAAAGCAGTGTTCTCCGGTTCTTCCGGCTTTGTCAATAAAAACAAACGTTACCCCTGTATAGACACTGTTCGTTTTTCCCGAAAGCATCGAAAGCATACGCCTGGCATCTTCTTCGTCCTTCGGCTTTCCAAGAATCTGATTCTCATAAGCCACTACCGTATCCGCTCCGATTACAAGAATATCCTGCGGTGTCACAAGCTCTGCATGCTGTTCATTGTAGGTAAGCACACCTGACGCTACCTCCTCTGCCTTTTGACGGGATAGTTCCATGACAACCGCAGATGGCTCCTCCTCTGTGATTATCTCTTCTCCCTTTGCAGGACAGACAACAAACTCTGCCCCAATCTGCTCTAATAATTCCTTTCGGCGCGGTGATGCCGACGCCAATATTATCTGACTCATATTTGTTTTAACCTTTTCCTTCACTTTGGATTTTGGGACTGTTTCATCTGAAGAATACAATTCCCTATGACTGATTACACGTTTCCACTTGTATTATACAGCTTTCTCTTTCACCGATACTTTCACTGACATAATTCTATAAAATACAGCACAAAATACCAACGCAAAAACGACTCCAAACACATTCTGAATCACCCTGAGGCTTACTGCTCCCTTTAACCCATAGCTCTCTGCAGCTATAGCCAGAGCACCAAATGTATTAAAAACAGCCTGCCAGCCGTATTGTGCCGATAATCCCACGCCGATTCCACCTATGATTCCTATGTACGCATAGATTGATGGCGGAAGCAGGAAGTATAATACCGTAAAGCATATAACCCCGGCAATATTACCGACAATCCTTTTTTTGACTCTGTACTGCATATCCTCCATAAACGGCAGGATGGCAGACATGGCTGCAATACCTGCCCACATTGCACGCGGCATATTGCAAAGCTGTGCAATACATAGAACTAACGGTACGCATAGTATCTGGCACAGCTGCCATTTTGTACGTGATGAAGAAAGGTCAAACTCCTCAATTACGGCTTTCATATTTCTTTTAAAGACTCTGTTTTTATGATTTCTGTAAAATACCAGGCATGTGAGGACAGCACCTGCAGCCATCCCTGCTATTCGAAGCATATAGCTCTTTCCTGACACATCATATCCATATAACAATAAATAGCCAAGAACCAGTGTGGATTGATTAAACATAAATGGATTATGGCATCCGAACAAAATCAGTACTGCAAGAGCTGCAATGTTTATAAGCAGTGCCGGAAGCGGTGAAAGCTGATTTGCCAGATGCGGACATACTGTCATAATTACAAAGAACAAAGCCAAAAGCCATGTAGAATGTCGGGTATGGATTCCCAGATCAGCGTTTCGAAATACCATAACGCATAATAAGACCACTACTCCCACAATGCTGTTATCCTTTCCCAATATGATGCTTGAGGCAGTGACAAAGGCAAAGCAAAAAACCATTGTAACAGCTATCTTCACCATATATACAAACGCATGGTATAGTTTTTCTTTCATTGTTTTACTATTTTTCAGCAGGCTTTTAGAGCCGGCCTGATTTAACTGCAGTTCCTGATAAAATGTCATATAAATTCTCCTATCTTTTATCTTATTATTTTATTATTGTAACTATCATGTTCTAAATAGCTACTCATTATAATTCTTTATTGGCAGTTCTACTACAAATCTGCATCCTCCGTATTCCCGGTTTTCAGCTTTGATTGTTCCACCGGCGATGTCTACAATTCTTTTCACAAGTGCCAGGCCAAGGCCGTTTCCCTCGGCTTTATGGGAACCATCCACCTGATAAAACTTGTCAAATATTCTGGCTTTTGCATCATCCGCAATTCCCGGTCCCTCGTCTTCCAGAATAAACTGCACAGAATCATTTTCATGCCTTAGAAACATGGTGATTGTCCCATTTTGTGGACTAAACTTGATTGCATTATCCAAAAGATTCATCCAGATATGCATAAAAAGCCCTTCATTTCCAACATATCTGACCTCCTCCATCTCCACCTGAAATCCAATTCCTTTTTCAGTCCATTTATCTTCCAATGAAAGAAATGCCTGACGGATTTGTTCATCCAGACGATATTCGGTTTTTTTCATTGGAATATTCTGATTTTCCAGCCTTGATAACAATAAAATATTTCCAACAAGGCCTGAAAGCCTTTGAGTATTAAACAGGATTTTTTCTACATACCCCTCCTGCTCCTGTGACAGCTCATCTCCCTGGAGCAGCATCGTATAGCCTTCAATTGCATTGATTGGAGTCTTGAACTCATGGGAAACATTGGATACAAAATCCATTTGCAGCATCTCTGTTGCACGAAGCTCTTTTGTCATGACATTAAAGCTCTGATATGATTCTCCAATCTCGGCTATGCGGCTGTTTGTTTCCAGATGCTGTTCAAAATCTCCCTGGGAAACTGCCTTCATTGCTTTACCAAGCCTGGTAATCGGCTCAAGGAGCCTTGCATTGATAAATGATGTAATAAGTCCTGCTATCAATGTATTAAAAATCAAAAGCCAGCCAAGGCCCGGTATTTTCCCGGGCAAATCCAAAAAATGATTCAAAAACGCAAATAACAAGGCTGATATCAGCATAGAAAATGCAAGTGCCAGCCAGATTGCACCGGTCAGACATGAGCGGATACGCAATTCTTTTTTCTTTTTATGTTCCATTATTTTTTCACCACCTTGTATCCCAGACCACGCATTGTTACAATTTCGAAATCCGGATTTTCTTTAAAACGCTCTCTGATTCTTCCTATATGTACCTCTATCGTATGTGGGTCTGCCTCCGTCTCATATCCCCATACCTCATCCATTAGCTGCTGCTTCGTAAATGTCCTGCCAGGTGAAGCTGCCAGCTTATATAAAAGCAGGAATTCTTTTTTTGGCAGGACAAGCGTTTCATCACCGGTCACAACTGTCATTGCATCATAATCAAACTCGGTTGAACCAATCACAATTTTGTGTTCGTTCAGTATCTGTGCACGACGAAGCAGTGCTCCTACCCTCAAAACCATTTCATTGACATTTACAGGTTTTACCATATAGTCGTCACTTCCCGAAAGGAAGCCCTGACGCATATCATCAAAGCTGCTTTTTGCAGTAATCATAAGCACCGGTATCTGATATCCCGCCGAACGAAGCTCCGACACAAGTTCATATCCATCCATAACCGGCATCATTATATCGGAAATGATTAAATCAATATATTCTCTGTCCAATACCTCCAGTGCCTGTGCTCCATCCGACGCACTTTTGACCTGATATCCGCTCTTTTCAAGCACCTTTTGGAATAACAGACTTAATTCCTTATCATCTTCTACAATTAATATCTTAAACACGCTTTATGTTCTCCTTTAATCAAAACAAATCCCTTGCCCATCCAAGCAGATGCTGTACCAGAAACACCTTTCTTTTACGTTTTTCTGTTAATTCAATCGGCTTTACATGATACGGATCATAATATGTTCCGTCGTCTAATACCTGTCTGGACACGCTCTCATACTCCATCATGCCATCCTCCAGCTGTTTATTAATCTCTTTACTGCGTATTACAAGCATCAGCTCTGTATCCAGATAAGTACTTCTCATGTCCATATTGAATGAACCTATTACTGACAGATCATCGTCAATCAGAATACTTTTTCCATGATACGAATAACCGCCTTCATATTCCCATATATCAATTCCTGTTTCTAAAATTCTGTTTCTGTTTTTGGCATAATCAGCAGCTCCAAATGGATTTCCGTTATTTGCAACAGAATTTGTCATAATAGAAAAGTCCGGAACCTTCTGTGCAATTTCCTCCCATGTATTATACATCATATCATTGCAAATAATATATGGTGTATGAATTTTTACGCGTTCCTTTGCATTTTTCATTAATTCTCCCAGCTGATACCATACCACCGGTTCCTTAGCTTGGGTGTGGATTGGGTTTGATAACAATGTAATCTTTTCTGTTTCAAAGGTTTCAGCCGCATAATCTGTATCACAAATTTTTTCCTTATTAACTTCAAAATATTGCTGATACCCTTCCTGCAACTCTAAAACTGCTTTCTTTACAGATTGTCTGTCAGCTAATTTTTTACTGTTATGAAAATACCGACAGTCCTCCTGTTCCCATATTGTTTCAAAATAATTCCAAAGCTGATTGACCGAATTATCTTTCTGTGGCTCATCGCAGACAACTAACACATCCCGGTCAAAATTTTTATGCCCCGGAAAATCACCCAAAAAATAATTATATGTGTTTCTTCCGCCAAGAATATATATTTTACCATCTGCAATCAGATATTTATCATGCATTCTTCCCATTGTCTTCCATGGCTTAAGCGGATTTGCTTTATTGTACAGCTTAATCTCAACATTCTCATGCGAAGATAATCCATAAAAATATGGATTCCCCTCCATATCAATCCAGCTCTCCATTCCATCTACCAATATGCGGACATGTACGCCTCTGTCTGCCGCATCATGCAGTGCTCCTAAAATCAATTTTCCGCTTTCGTCTGATTTAAATGCAAATGTAGAAAGGATTATTTCATCCTTTGCATTTTGGATTAATCTCACTCTTTCTAAAAGAGCCTGCGAATTTTTTTCAATGATTACTGCTCTTTCCGTATTCTCTCTCCCCGCCACACTCATAATATTTTGTGTTTCCTTTATAGTAGCATCAGACACCGCCGGCTGTTTTTTATATGTGATGCAGATTCCGATTAACTCATAAAAAGCCACACATAAAAAAACTGCCAGTATAGCAAAAATAATTTTACATATTTTATGCCTTTTCATTGTACATCACCTGATTCCTTGTATTTTATACTCATACAATACAATGTCAATCTCAATTTTACCTCAACAGAATTGATTTTATGCAAAAAGACAGGAAAAAGCAGCTGCCTGCAATTTCCTGTCCATAAAAACTCATATAAAATTATTTTACTGCGATTTACCTATTTTTCGTCGCTTCTACCGTCTTTCCGTTTTCCTGATGTGCAAAGCTCCATGACTTCTTATAGATAATCCATATAATGTTTTTAAAGCACAATTACGGCAGCGTCAAGCCCGTCTACTTTTCCGTCAAATGCGCTATCTGTCAGCAGATTATATTTCTCGGCATACTCATTAAATTCCTTTACACTGCTGCCGCAATTGAAAAGCATTGCGATTGTCTCTTCGCCGTTTTTTCTGATCATAACAATCGTATCATCATCGTCATTTGTGATTGTCTCAATCATTTCGCCCTCTACGATGCATGCATGTGCTTTTCTAATCTGCATGAGCTTCTTATACCAATTATACATCTCCTTGTCCTGGTATTCCTCATCCCAGTACATGCCTCGTCTGCAGTCCGGATCATTTGCTCCCGGCATTGCATACTCATCACCATAGTAGACCATAGGCATTCCGGGCAGTAGCAGCTGAAAGGCTGCTGCGAGATGCTGCTTTTTCTTATTATCATGGCACAGATGTAAAAATCTTGCTGTATCGTGGCTGTCAATCAGGTTCCACATCAGCGGATAGCACTTTTTGTTTAAGCGCCCCTTCAGATATCCCAGATTCTGTACAAACTGGCTGACATTAATCTTTTCGTCTGCAAGCAGGTCTATCAGATTCAGGTAGAATGGATAATTCATCACAGTATCCCACTCATCTCCCTCGAGGAAGTCTCCTGCGTAGTGCCATATCTCACCAATTATCAGCATATCCTTCTTTACTGCCTTGATTGCTTTTCTGAAATTCTTCCAGAAGAAATGACTGATTTCATCTCCTACATCCAGTCTCCATCCGTCAATATCACATTCCTTAATCCAGTAGCAGGCAACATCCGTGATGTATTTTTCAACCTCAGGATTTTTCAAATTAAGCTTTGGCATTCCACCGTAATAACCGAAGCATTTGAAGTTTGGAATTTCTCCCCATTCACCCCTAGGTGGCAGCTCGTCGATAAAATACCAGTCGAGATATTTTGATTTCTCGCCCTTTTCAAGTATATCCTGAAATGCAAAAAATTCTCTTCCTGTGTGATTGTATACCGCATCCAGCACTACCTTCATGCCACGCTCGTGGGATTTTTGTACGAGCTCCTTTAAGTCCTCTGTTGTTCCAAATGATGGGTCAACCTGATAATAATCAATAGTATCATACTTATGGCACGAATTTGATTTAAAGATTGGTGTCAGATACACCACATCGATTCCCAGATCTTTAATATAATCCAGATGCTCTATGATTCCCCTGAGATTGCCATGCAAATCATCCATAGGCGTAATCGGCGCCTTATACCACAGCTCTTTGTCCACCGGCTGTGTTGTGGCAAAGCGCGACGGAAAAATCTGATACACTACCTTGTTGGCTGCCCACTGTGGCACCTCAAACATCTCTTCCTCTCTGAGATTCTGCGGGCAGTCAAACATTCTATCCCTGTTTGTGATGCACTCCTTATCGAACTCATAATTGCCGTAATATACCTTTTCACCCTGCATGTCCGTAAATTCAAAAAAGTATCTCAGACATATCAGATGCATCTGAAGCTGCGCCTCATAATAATCGTGAAACTGCGAGGTGGCTACCTTCTTCATAGGAAGTGTCATTCGCGTATCCTTGCGCTCGATTGGTATATACTTGTCCTCATAGTGAAGGATTACCTCCTTCAT
>ULZG01032868.1_pt1 | contig 12963 bp, 12 predicted proteins | sample 1962881 | NCBI WGS metagenome assembly ULZG01 (sample SAMEA4835883, study PRJEB28245) | human gut metagenome | biome: gut microbiome; material: fecal sample | place: Denmark | collected 2008 | reverse complement strand
TAAAAAAACGACCTCAAACATTTGCTCGTTAAGAAAAAAGTATTAATTTTGGTGCATTAAAGCCATAAAATATATAACAAATGAAAGAGAGACTATTTGCAACCATGTTGCTTTTTACTTGCATCTTGTCTTTAGCTTCATGCAGCAAAGACGATGGTGATTGGGATGCCATGAAATGGGAAAAGAACAATTATGAAGAAGCACTGACACCAAGTTTTGGCAAGGCTATTGGCGTGCCAAAGTCTGGTGGTACATATACTTTCAAATGCAAGAATTACAAGAATTTTTGGATTGAATACGTTAATGAGTCGGTGGGTGATAAAACCATTAAAAACGTTCCTTCGTATGATGACAAACCTTATTCCGAAGTTAAAGGCAGCTATACATCTTCAAAGGTGGAAGGAAATACGCTCACTGTTACATTTGCGCCAAACGAAACACAGAATGGACGTTATGTTCGTGTAGCCGTTTCTGCAGGTGATATTTTTGATAAAATCATGTTTGTGCAGAAACCAGAATAAACAATTTGTCTTTTCCCCCATACAAATGCTTCCGTACTTTCGCAGTATGGAAGCATTTTTCAATTTATCCCTACCCACTGATTGGCAGTCACTCTCTGACAGCCAACTCCAGTATTTCTTCACGCAGCTCTCGCACGATCTGCCAATGGAAGAAATTCTCACTCTCTGTCTGTTCAAATGGGCAGACCTAAGAGTGTTGTGTAAGACGCATGACGGCAACTATCTCGTAAAGCACCGCCAAGCGCCCAAGCATGAAACAACGCTGACCATCAGACAAGTGCAAGCAGCCACGGCATCTTTGGAATTCTTACGGCAATTCGCACCGTTGCCAGTTCGCATCACTAAAATCGGAAGAGCCACTGCCATCGAAGCCGACTTCCAAGGCGTGCCGTTCTCGACGTTTATATCTGCCGACAACTATTATCAGGGCTTTCTCCACACCAAGAACGAGGCTTTGCTTAACCACCTCGCCACGCTTCTGTACCCAAAGGTCAAGAAGTCGCAGCTCACAACACCGCTTTTGCTCAACGCCTTCTATTGGTTCTCGTCGCTGAAGCATTACTTCGCCCGACTTTTTCCACATTTCCTGCAGCCGATGTCCAGTTCTTCTGAAGACCTCCTGGGCTACGCACCGCCCATTGGCGAGGTGCTACGGACTGCCATGAATGCACAGATCCGTGCGCTTACCGGAGGTGACATCACCAAAGAGGAAGCGGTGCTCTCTATGGACACATGGCGAGCTCTCACAGAACTCGATGCTAAAGCGAAAGAAGTTGAAGACATCAAACGACAAACGAAATGACAGACAAGAATATCAATTGGGATGCTACCGCCTTCTTCGCATCCCTCACAGAATCAAACAAGTTCGCAAAGGTCCATGACTTTGTATTCGCAAAGGTCAGCGGACTCGACGGCTTCGAGGAAGCCTTGCTGCAACTGCAGTCCGCCACGGCTATCATTGCCGTCAGCGACATCAGTCAGGGTTATATCGAGGTGAACAACAGTCCGCACACTCGAAGAGTGAAGACGGTCTTCCTCGCCATGCGCCACGCCATTGATGACATGGCGGCACGCCAGCTGTGCATGGACACCATGCGCGAGCTGTTCCGCCAGTTTATGAGCAAGCTAATCCTTGAAAAGACGAAGCAGGAGCAGCATAATATCTATCTCGACTCTCGTATCTCCTTTCAGGAAATCGACCAATACTTTTTCTCAGGCTGCGCCTGTGCTTTCTTTCAAATAGCCGTTGACACTTATACCGATTTACGTTATGACCCTACAGAATGGCAATGACCCACAACTGCAAGAACGTGAGAAGTTCGTTCTTGCCTTCAACGACACAATGCTCAAAATATGGCGTGAGCAAATGACACTCCTCGGTGTAATCGACACTGGACGTTTGCTCCATAGTCCCAAGTCACTCCCTGTCCGTGCGGATGGTCGTTTCATTGAGTTAGGACTAAGCCAGTCCTTCCTCGAATATGGCCTTTGGCAGAACTTCGGTACTGGTAAAGAGATTCCTCGTGGAAACAAGGGCGACATCGGCCGTGAACGCAAGCGCAAAAAGAAACCCTGGTTCAGCCGTAAGTACTACGCTTCCGTCATGAACCTCCGTGACTTCCTCTCCGACAACATCGCTCACGAGTTCGTTGGTGTCGTCGCTCAGGCTCTTGACGACAAGTATGTGCGCTATAATCACTAACAATGTCTTTTCTCCATCTAAAAGTCAGCCATACCTTTGCTAAAAACAAGCAAAAGTATGGCTGACATTTCATCTATCACATCTCTCATCACCTCATTTCGCAGCGAGACGCGCGAAGAGGCTATAACGCCCGAAGTTCTGGGCGCACTGTTGCAGAAAATCGCTGACCTTTTGGGAAAAGCTGCTCTGCAGACGGACGTGAGTCGCCTTGATAATTGGCGCTCGGATCTTGGACGCATCGGCTATGTGCTGACATCGCTCACCATCGGCTCGGACGACCGCAACAACGTGTATTTCACATTGGGAAAGGCGAATCTCTCTACTGGAATCAATCAAATTGCAAACAATTCCATTCTCATCCGCCAAGCCACTACCGAGCGTGCCGGTGTCATGCGTGCGCAGCAGGTGCAGGACTTGAACAAGTGCAAGTCCGAGCTGTCTTCATGCATTGCTTCTATGAATAAGGTGCAGGAGGCTCTTGTGAATTTTCAAAAGGCTACTCAGAGTCTGAGCCTGCGCATTTCAAAGAACAACATTGAAATCGGAAACAACGCTGAAAGCATACAAGTTCTTCAATCTGACCTCAAATCAGTTGCGTCCCAGATAAAATCGTTGCAGACTGACATTCAGAAGTTTGCCACGATGAAGCAAGCTACGCAGATGCACATTGAATGTATCATCACTGACAGTACTCTTGTGATACAGGATGCCTACCGTTATATCCGGCAAGGGCTTACACCGGTCATTTTCCGACACTCGGTGCGTACAAGTCGCAAGCAGGAGGATGAAAACGGTGTGCGTGAGTATCTTCCACGGCGACGTGGCTGGAACCGCTTTTATGACGACCGAAAGATTAGTGTGAATAATGGCGACGAGATTTCTTTCCGACTGGATAAGGAGGGCGACCCGGACAATGGCAAGTATTTTACGAAGCCTAATGTGTTGTTCAGCGACTGCCTTGCTATCATCGACCCCGAAACGCAACAGCTTTTGGAAGTCCGCATTTACTTTGGCAAACGCTCATTTAACATTCTCGGTATCAACCGACATTTCCGCTTCGCCATCGGATTTTACAAGAAGTCTAAAGATTACGGTCCGTTCCAGTTCGGAGAACTCCGAACTAACCTCGCTGAGTTCAAGGTAATTGCAAGAGCTGATAGAGTTGATGGTAGCAACAATTACAAACTCACCTTCAATTTCAGTATGTAAACGAAAAGAGCCATGGTTTCTCCGCAAGGAGGCCACCACAGCTCGGATGCAAAATGGTGTTCGCGACACCACGCTGCCAAAGAGCAATGGTCCAATCGACCACAACTCAATCGCAAAGATAATGCAAATCGAATGCAGAACAACAAGCGTGCTTGATTGTTATGCTGAGATGCAGCTTATCTTATACAAAGATAACCACATCATATTAACTCTCAAAAGACAATTCATTATGACAAAAGAAACTAAGGAAAACGTGCAGATTGTATCTGCCATAGCTATGCTCATCGGTGGATTTCTCCTCGCTGTCGCAGGATTCATCGTACCGCCCACCGGACAGATTCACGAGTCTGTCCTGGGTGTATTCGCAGAGTGTCTTATCTACGCCGGGTCTATCTTCGGTGTCACTATCTACATACAGACTAAGTATGCAGAACTACGCTCGTACCTCGACGACAAGCTGAAACGGAAGGAGGAGAAGAATGCGCAAGATTGACCTCATCATCATCCATTGCTCTGCCACGCCTGAAGGCAAGGACTTCACCACGGCAGACATCGACCGCTGGCACCGGCAGCGAGGCTTTGCCTCAATCGGATATCACTTCGTCATCTACCGCGACGGCTCTGTGCATCATGGCAGACCGCTCGCACAAGTGGGAGCGCACTGCCAAGGGCACAACGCCCATTCCATAGGAATCTGCTATATCGGTGGCTTGACCACCGACGGCAAACACCCTAAGGATACTCGCACGGAGGAGCAGAAATCCGCATTGGTGGCACTTCTTCGTAAACTCAGAGTGCAGTTCCCTAATGCCAAAATCCGAGGACATCGCGACTTCGCTGCCAAAGCGTGTCCATCATTCGATGCCACGGCAGAGTATGCCATCATCTAAACCCTACGATATGAAACATATCCTAATCCTTATTCTTTGTGCATTTGTACTGTCATGCAAGAGCACAAAGACAGCATCGTCCTCCAATGAAAGTGAGCGAAACGCCGTTTCGCAAGCTCAATGGCGATCCGCTCAGAATCTTTCATTCAGTTCCCTACAGAGGCTTACCGCCCTTTCATTCGATAGCTGCGTCTTCACATTCGGGGGTGTCGACACGTCGGCAACCCCTCAATGTTCCGACCAAAGCTATCCATCGGGCAAGCCCCTGTCCAATGATAAGGCAAAGCCTCCATCTTATCACGGCAAGCCGTCATCTCTCAGGCTCTACGGACTTCACCTTTCCCAAGAGGAAAAGGAGGAGTCCGCAGCTGCACAGCAGGTGGAAGACAGCATCGCAATAGCGAAGCAGTCTTCATCCGACAAGTCGCAGGAAATTATCAAGTCAAGGTCTTCAGTTCCCTTCACGGCAAAGCTCGCTATTGCCGTCCTGATGATGATAACGGCAGTAGCCGTCATTTTCTTTATCCGTCGCTATCTCGCCGGCAGACGACGACATTTCGGTCACAGGCTCCCGAATTCATTACCTGGCAGCTCCGGCGGTGCATTGTTCGGTGGCGAGGACAAGCCATTGCATGGCTAAGTGAAATTGTGGGGTGTTCCATTGCGTTCCGTCGCTTTGGGCTTCTGTTGCAAAATAAGTATGCCACTTCCCTGATCCGTACCATGTCTCTTTTTCTCGGATGTGAGGAGGACAAATCGCCTGAAGTCGAATAGTCCTCCATACATTCGAGAAAAGTGCAAGCACACAAGTCACGGTACGGGGTAAGCAACATACACATTTCTCCACGTCAGCCCAAAGCCCCTCCACTTCATTACACGCCCCACAATTTCACGGCTACGCCAGTCCTCGCCACCGAACAATGCACCACCTACGCACATGATTGACGCATCACCCAGACAAGCAACGCTTGCAGCGAGCTTGTCTGACCTCCTCGTCAATCATCAACACGCAAGCGCCATCCGTCTTCCACGTCATTTCATTCCGTCATTCTTCTCCACATCTGCGATGTCATTCTGTTTTTTTGCATATCAAAGATGTCTATCTATCATCATCAAAGGTGAATAGTGTTGCACACCCTTCACCTTTCTTAATAGGTACGGACACACGCTCCATTGCATTGCGCATAAGTCCGTGCAGCTGCGCTCTATTGTCTATCATCTCGCTGCGCTCAATCTTCTCTTCTTCAGCCGAAAGGCAGTGGCTCTCCACTCCCGTAACCGTCCGTTATGTGCCACATCCTTTCGTCCACTGTTGCGAAAGGATATTGCGCTACATTCCATTACGTTATCATTCCGGAGTTTCTCTATGACTCTACGAGCCATGGAGAAGTCCTACATTACCACTTCATTACATTCCACTTCATATCCATTCGCTTCGGGTAAGGCAGTGCCTTCTGTTTCCTATAAGGCGATGCCTTCATGGTTTGGTAAAGCTGCGCTTTCTATTGTCTGTCAATGCGAGAAAGCCGTCTGACTAATGGCAATCAAGATTGCTATAAGTCTGACAGCACTCTCGCTTATTCAAATAGGTATGGCAGATGTATGGGATAGAAAAGGTAGTGCGCCTAATGTCGGGCAAGACCGACAGGCGCATTACCTTTTTATCCCTCACCACTGCCGCATTACCGCCCGATGGGTCGGGCGTGGCGTGGTGGCTCGCTTGGTGTGGTGGCGGTGGTTCAGTACGCAGTATGAAGCCGAAACCTTCGTTTTTTCTCGCATATATTGCAACATCCGCAAGCCATTGATGCCCATACGATACCCAATAGCCTTTCGTGGTACGGCAAGACCTTCGGTTTGCTCGGCTTGGAGGCTTAAAGTGCCGAAAATAGAGCGTTTGACACATCCGAAACCCTATATCGTACCGAAACCCGATGCTTTGCCGAAACCTTTTGCTTATTTCAGCCTTATTTGCTCATTCCGAAACCCTCGCTTTTCGTGGAACTTGGAGCGTTTGCGCATCAGCGTGAAACCTCGGTTCGCTTTCTTCATCAGCGAAACTTGCAAGCCTTTTTCGTCACTTTCTGCCTTTTCGCCTTTTAGCACAACTAAGGCGGTTTTGCGAGTGCGAGAAACTAAATATTAACATTTGTTTACATATTCCGCAAAGGTCGGGCGGTCGTAGCCGTCAGCAAGGACAGGGCGGTCGGGGGGTCTTTATCAAGACGGGTTAAGGGAAAATCCCTTAACAATCCCTTAACGGCTTGATACACAAGCCTTTCGTTTTTCTATCGCTTAAATTTCGTCGGTTTTTGTCGGCGCCAGCGTGCCTAAATCGGGCGAAACTGCCTTATTTCTCGTCTTTTGAGTGGTGTTTGAGCGGTGTTATTTTTGCGTATCATTAAACCAACAAAATTGAAAGACGTATGTCGAATATAAACACCAATGCGACCGTTACGCTCACTGTAAACGGAAAACAGGCGGAAGATATGCTCCTGAAACTGAAATCTCAGGCTGCAAACCTCGAAAAAGCCATTGAGAAAGCAGCAGCAACAGGAAACAAACAGCAGCTCACGAAGCTAAAGCGTGAACTGAAGGAAACCAATCGCCAAATCTCGCAGATTGAAAATGCTGCAAAAGGGGTCGAGCATGTTCTGCAACGACTCGATGAAACTTCTCCTAAGGAACTGAACCGCACATTGGCACAGCTGAAACGTAACCTTAATGGGCTTGAACGGGGAAGCGAAGAGTGGAACAGACAATGTGAGGCGATTAAGCGTGTAAAGGCGGAGATTGCCAAGGTGAACTCGCAACTGCGAGAGAATGAGAGTCTGTGGGAACGGATGAACCGAAAGTTGAACGACTGGCAGACGGCTCTTGCTGGCATTGCTGCTGCCATCACGGGTATCATCATGGCAGGACGCTCGGCGGTGAACGCTTTTGCGGATATGGACCAGGAGATGGCGAATGTGCGCAAGTTTACCGGAATGAACGCTTCGGAGGTGGAGCAACTGAATGAGGACTTCCAGAAGATTGACACCAGAACGGGGCGTGAGGAGTTGAATAAGTTGGCGCAGGAAGCTGGACGATTGGGCAAAAAATCGCAGGAGGATGTCTTGGGATTTGTGAAAGCTGCCGACCAAATAAATGTGGCTTTGGACGACCTCGGTGACGGGGCTACGCTGACTCTTTCAAAATTGACAAACATCTTCGGTGACGAGGAACGACTCGGCACGGAGAAGGCTCTGCTTGCCGTGGGTTCCGTTATTAATGAGTTGTCGCAGAACTGCACGGCTTCTGCTCCTTATCTCGCAAACTTCACACAGCGCATGGCTGGCGTGGGTGCCCAGGCGAAGATGACCATCCCGGAAATCATGGGCTTCGCTGCGGTGCTGGATAGCCAGGGACAGGCGGTGGAGATGTCGGCCACTGCTGTTTCTAAAGTCATTATGGATATGTTCAAGGAGAACGACAAAATCATCAAGGCTACGGGACTTAATGCGAAGGAGTTCAACGAAACGCTGAAGAAGAGTACTAACGAGGGACTGCTGATGTTGCTGGATCGTCTTCACGAATTGGGCAACATCGACGTACTTGCTCCAGTCTTCAAGGATATGGGCGAGAACGGTGCTCGAGCTGCGCAGGTGATTTCAGCTCTTGCTGGCAACCTCGATATGGTGCGTTGGGAGCAGGAGGAAGCTACTAAGGCGTTTGCGGAGGGTACATCGGTCACAAATGAGTTTAATGTGCAGAACACGACGGTGCAGGCAGGACTTGACAAGGCTCGCAAGGGTGTGACGGAGATGGCGGTGGCACTCGGTGAGCAGCTGCAGCCGATAATGAAGCATGTCATCTCTTCCACCACTTTGTTGTTGAAGTTCATGTCTACTTCTATCACGTTCATAAAGGAGAACGCTTTTACTTTGGCTTCGCTGACTGCTGCTTTCATTGCCTATAAGATTGCGGTGAACGCTTCAAACATTGCCTTCAAGGCGCATTATGCGTGGCTTGTTATCTGCAAGACGGCAACGGCTGCGTACAAAACTACGGTGGCTACCTTACATGCTGCGCACTTACTTCTGCAGATGGGGCTCGCAAAACTGCAGGGCAACTGGGTACGTCAGTCATGGCTGATGTCGGACCTCAAAAAGCAGGGTGCTCTGCTCGCATCGGGCTATGGTGCGATAGCTGCCGGAGCCATTGCTCTCGGTGCGGTTCTTTATAAACTATACAAGAAGATGACGGAGGTGTCGCAAGCAGAAAAGGATTTGCAGGAGATACGCAAGCGTGGGCAGGAGGGCATCATCGACGAGAAGAACAAGATTGATGCGCTTATTGCGGTGGCGCGTGATGAAACGCAGTCGCTGAAGGACAGACACACGGCGATTGATGCGCTCAACAAGATTATCCCGAACTATAATGCCCAGTTGGATGATACTACGGGCAAGTATAAGGAGAACAAGAAGGCTCTTGATGATTACTTGAAGTCGTTGACTCGCAAGTATGAGATTGAGGGTGCTAAGGATAAGTTGCGTGATATAGGAAAGCAGCGTGTCGACCTTAATCTGGAAAAGCAGAGGCAGGAGCGTGTCGTTGCCATGGATGAGATGGAGGCAAGGACGGAAACGGTTATGCCTGGTCAGGAGGGAAAGGTGGTGCAGTTGGGTGTCAACTCGTTGCGTGCCTCGAACAGACGTGCGCTTGCCAAGACGAAGGAGGATCTTGCGGAACTCGACCAGCGTGAGGCGAACATCTTAGGCATATATGGCGAAGACATCAAGAAGGAGGCACTCAATGACGCGAAGAAAGAACAGAAGCGGGAACAGCAGACGCAGAACCCTCCATACACGCCTCCTAAGACGGACAAGAAGACGAAGACTGAGGATGTGCTGAAACCGCAGAAGGACTGGAAGACCAGGGAGCAAGCTCTCAACCGCATTGCGTATGCCAAAGGTGAGAAGGACTTTGAGGAGTACACGAACCGCATGACGGAGATTGATATGGAGTACAATCAGAAAGTTATGGCTAATGGCAAAACTACGAGTGAACAGAAGTTGGAAGCGGAAGCAGCGTACTATGAGGCGAAGAAAAAACTCGCTGATGACAAGAATACGCAATCGGCGAAGCAGGAGAACGACTACTACAATGAGCTTGTTGCTACGGAGAAACAGCGGTACATTGATGGTAAGGTGGATCAAAAGACGTTTGATGATGCGCTTGAACTCATGGAGTTGGAGCATCTGCGTCGTTTGACGAAGGTCTACACGGACGGTTCTAAGGAACAGCTGCAAGCGCAGAAGAATTATCAGAATAAGCTCGTTGAAAACCAAAAGCGTAATCAGAAGACCATAGAGGACAACGAGAAGAAGCATCAGAAGGAGCTTGCCAAAATCAAAGAGGACTACTTCGGGGATAACAAGTCGGAGAAGAAGGAGAAATACACCAAAGATAGTGCTGCCCTCGATGAGGTTTTCAAACAGGAGATAAAGGCCGCTGGCGACGATGCTAAGGAGAAGTTGCGCATCGAGGAAGCGTATCAAAAGGCAAAGGTGGCACTGGCGAAGAAGTACGGCCAGGAGTATAACGACACGAGCAAGAATTTTCTTCAAAACATGACGGAGGAAATCACGGAGTGGCTGAACTCGGACCTCGGACAGGCGGTGCAGGGTTCTTTCGACACGCTAACATCGGGCATGTCTTCAATATTTTCGGGCATGACTTCGCTTATTCAGGCGGAACTGGAGATACAGACTGCTGCCATCGAGAAGCGGTATGACAAGGAGATATCGCAAGCGGAGGGCAACAACTACAAGGTGAAGAAACTCGAGGAGCAGAAGCAGAAGGAGTTGGCAAAGAAAAAGAACGAGGCGAACAAAAAGATGTTTGCAATGCAGGTAATTCAAGCGGTGGCGCAGACGGCACAGAACGCCATATCGGCGTATGGCTCGGCAGCGGCAATTCCTCTTGTGGGTTATATCCTGGCACCAGTGGCTGCTGCAATGGCGGTGGCAGCAGGAGCAATTCAGATTGCTGCAATCAAAAAGCAGCAGCAAGCGAGTGAAAGCCAGGGCTATGCCAAAGGTGGCTTCACTCCAAAAGGCTCCAAGTTCCAAGAGGTGGGCGTGGTTCATGCCGGGGAATGGGTGGCGTCGCAGGAGATGCTTGCCAACCCGGTTGCGCGTCCCATCATCAACGCCCTGGACTATGCGCAGCGGACTAACACCATCGGATCCTTACGAGCCGATGATGTGAGCCGGACTATTGCGCCTATTGCATATAGCACGCCACAACAGCAACAGCCTATCATCGTGCAGCAGCAGTCGGACGGACTGGCAACAGCTGCAATTGTGCAGAACACAAAGGCAATGCAGAGTTATGCCGACACGATGAAGCAATTGGAGAAGCGATTGAGCGAGCCTTTCGTCACGGTGAACACGGTCACGGGTGACACTGGCATCAAGCAAGCGCAGGACGAGTATAGTATTTTAATGAGAAACAAGACTCCTAAATCAAGACGTAAGTAATATGGAAATAATAATCAATGGCAAACAAGCCTATCTGAAGAAGAACACTTCGTTTGACTTCATCTTCGAGAACCGTCTGTTTACGGGTAGCGACAGCTACACCTTGACAATTACGTTTCCACTAAAGGGATGTGCACGGAACATTGCCATCTTCGGGCACATCCACAGAGCGGATGTTATCAAGTCAAAGGTGGTATTTGACTGCGACATACGTGACGGTGCCTTTCTGAAATCTGGCTCCATCACTATCACGGAGATTTCTGACGTGGAGGTGAAGACACAGTTTCTGGAGGGACGCAGCGAGCAGAACTTTGACGAAACGTTTGACGATATCTATCTCAATGAAATGGAGTTGGGATATCCTACCAAGCGCGATAATCTTATAGCAGCAGAAGCGTTCAAACCATATCCAACGAACAACTGGGTGCCGTTGCCGTGGGTAAACAACTATTCCGGCAATCTGCAGAATGCTGTTACTACATCTGTCCATTTCATCACTGGCTTCGAGAATGTCAAAAGTACTCTTTCGTTCCAGCCATACTTATTGTATATCTTGAAGCGTATTTGTTCGCAATTGGGGTATGAGGCGAACTTTGCTGAACTGGAGCAATCGCAATATAAATATCTCTTGATTTGCAATACGCTTCCGGCTGCATGGGCTGCGTGGAACTTTGCCATTGCATTGCCTCATTGGACATTGAACGAGTTTTTTGAGCATCTTGAAAACTTCCTTTTCGGAGATTTTGATATCAACCATAAGGCTAAGCGCATCGAGTTTCATTTCTCTAATAGTCTGGCAAAATCGGCAGGAGAGGTAATCTTAAACAAGGTCTTGGACTCTTACACAACAGAGGTGTCGCAAGAAGATGAAAGCAAGTACATCGCTTCGGCTAACTTGAAATACGCTGATAATGATGCGCTTCTGTGGTCTTATTACTCGTGCGACTGGTTTATAAGAGCCAACAAGTCAAAGGCTTTGGTCTATGATACATTTCGGGAATTGATTGACATGGCAATGACGTTGAAGATTAGCGGTTATTACAAGTCTACGGGGCATAGCGGACATGGATACAGCGAGTCTTTCAGCCGTGGCTATCCAGTTGGAAGTGACGGAAACAGACTGTTTTATTGCAAGGAGATTGATACCTATTTTATAATGTACTGCTACAAATCAGAATTTGTCAGCAAGCATAATGGCATGAAGTGGTACAAGTATTATAACCGTCTGATGCCTGTAAATCAGTTCGGAGATTATTTTGTTGATAATGATGCTGACGATATTGAACTGAAAATCGTTCCTGCATGGATAGAGGGTACTGACGACAAGTATGGCAATTGTATGTTTCTCGACTGCGGAGAGTTGGGCAGTAGAGAAACATGGACTATATCGGAAGACGGTACAGGCTCTTCTGGCTCTGCATCTTCTGGCATCTACATAGGACAAAGACCGAACAATGAAGGGCAATTATCATCGGTACGCTATCACGATGATGTCGACTATGATGCAGGAGACTTGGCACAAGGCACTGCAAGCTATGTGATTGGCAAAGGAGAAACCGAGAAGTCATCTGCATACTTTGATGTTGTATATGTCGGCTTTTGGAGTGGACATTATCTTTTCGGCGGTAATCAGCCACATCCTATAATAGATAAGGTGGAGGTTACTGACTCGTTTGGGTATAACAGAACTCAATTCACCTTGCGATTGAAAGACGGCATAGCCAATTCTATGCGCTTGTCCATGCACAAGATTGACGGAAAGCAGAAGTTCCATTTCTCTTTCCTCTCTGACACAATACCAAATCCTCGTGCTTTGTTCTATATACGTGGGCAGAGGTATATATGCGAAAAAATAACTGCCACCTTCCATGAGTCGGGAAAGTCGCAGTTACTAAAGGGAATATTCTATCGTGTCTTAGCTGATTGAACGCTGCAGGGCTGTGGCATGGCGCTCGATGGTGGTGCGCAGCACCTTGGCATAAATCTGTGTGGTCTTGATGTCCTGGTGTCCAAGCATACGAGCCACATTCTCTATAGGCACGTCGTGAGCCAATGCCATCGTAGCGAAGGAGTGGCGGAAGCAATGCACAATTTAAGCAAAAGCAACGGAAAGTGAA